>Ga0209903_1000005_pt1 | contig 115879 bp, 94 predicted proteins | sample OrgsoiDNA2013051_FD_185801 | JGI IMG/M metagenome (GOLD analysis project Ga0209903, IMG submission 185801) | Permafrost soil microbial communities from the Arctic, to analyse light accelerated degradation of dissolved organic matter (DOM) -... | ecosystem: Environmental > Terrestrial > Soil >...
AAAAAAAGTGTTGACCTCCTGACTCACTGCCGCAATATAAAAAAAGACGTTACATTGTGCCGCGGCATAACAAGTTAAAATCTTCTTCAGCAGAAGAATAAATTAGGTAAAAGGTAATTATGGGCAAAGCTCTCGTAATAGTTGAGTCCCCGGCAAAAGCCAAAACGATTAATAAGTATTTAGGAAATGACTATGTGGTTAAGTCCAGCGTCGGTCATATCCGTGATTTACCAACCAGTGGTTCCGCCGCTAAAAAAACCGCCAGCTCAACCGAAGAAAAGCCAAAGAAAAAAGTAAAAAAGGATGAGAAAACTGCGCTGGTTAACCGTATGGGCGTTGACCCTTACCACGGTTGGGAAGCGCAATACGAAATACTCCCTGGTAAAGAAAAAGTTGTTGCTGAGTTAAAAGCGTTAGCTGAAAAAGCCGACCACATCTACCTCGCAACCGACCTTGACCGCGAAGGAGAGGCGATAGCCTGGCATTTGCGGGAAGTGATTGGTGGTGATGAAAAACGCTTTAGCCGCGTGGTGTTTAACGAAATCACCAAGAACGCGATTCAGAACGCGTTTAAACAGCCTGGCGAACTGAATATCGATCGCGTGAATGCTCAGCAGGCGCGTCGCTTTATGGACCGCGTGGTGGGTTATATGGTTTCCCCGCTGCTGTGGAAGAAAATTGCACGCGGTCTTTCCGCTGGCCGCGTTCAATCCGTGGCAGTGCGCCTGGTGGTTGAGCGCGAAAAAGAGATCAAAGCGTTTGTCCCAGAAGAGTACTGGGAGCTGCATGCAGATTTGCTGGCGAACAAAGATATCTCGCTGCAAATGGAAGTCACCCATCATCTCGAAAAACCGTTCAAACCGGTTAATAAAGAACAAACCCATGCGGCCGTTTCGTTGCTTGAGAAAGCGCGTTACACCGTGGTGGACCGCGAAGATAAACCGACCAGCAGCAAACCGGGTGCACCATTTATTACGTCCACGTTGCAACAGGCCGCCAGTACGCGTCTCAGCTTCGGCGTGAAGAAAACCATGATGATGGCTCAGCGTCTGTATGAAGCCGGTCATATCACCTACATGCGTACCGACTCCACCAACCTGAGTCAGGATGCAGTGGAGATGGTGCGCGGTTATATCGGTGAAAACTTTGGTGATAAATACCTGCCAAAGGCGCCGTTGCAATACAGCAACAAAGAGAATTCTCAGGAAGCGCACGAAGCGATTCGTCCTTCTGACGTGGCCGTGGTTTCCGAGCAACTCAAAGACATGGAAGCCGATGCGCAGCGTCTGTATCAGCTGATCTGGCGTCAGTTTGTTGCCTGCCAGATGACACCGGCGCAGTACGATTCCACCACGTTGACCGTGAAAGCCGCAGACTACTCGCTGCGTGCTAAAGGCCGCACCTTACGTTTTGACGGCTGGACCAAAGTCATGCCTGCGCTGCGTAAAGGCGATGAAGATCGCGTGCTGCCGGTGATTGAAGTCGGTACAGAACTGAACCTGCAACAGTTGCTGCCTACTCAACACTTCACCAAGCCGCCTGCGCGTTTCAGCGAAGCGTCACTGGTAAAAGAGCTGGAAAAACGGGGCATTGGCCGTCCGTCTACCTATGCGTCGATCATTTCGACCATTCAAGACCGTGGCTATGTGCGCGTTGAAAACCGTCGTTTCTACGCAGAAAAAATGGGCGAGATCGTCACCGACCGTCTGGAAGATAATTTCCGCGAACTAATGAACTACGATTTTACCGCTCGTATGGAAGATGGCCTCGACCAGGTTGCTAACAACAAGGCGGAATGGAAAGGCGTGCTGGATGAGTTCTTCACCCAGTTCAGCCATCAACTGGAAATTGCCGAGAAAGATCCTGAAGAGGGCGGTATGCGTCCGAATCAGATGGTACTGACCAGCATTGAGTGTCCGACCTGTGGCCGTCCGATGGGTATCCGTACCGCGAGTACCGGTGTGTTCCTCGGTTGTTCTGGTTATGCATTGCCGCCGAAAGAGCGCTGCAAAACCACCATTAACCTGATCGCCGATGCGGAAATTCTGAACATCCTGGAAGGCGACGAAGCCGAAACCAACGCATTGCGTGCCAAGCGCCGCTGCGTGAAATGCGGTACGGCGATGGACAGCTACCTGATCGACAACCAGCGTAAATTGCACGTCTGTGGTAACAACCCTGAGTGTGATGGCTACGAAATCGAGCAGGGTGAATTCCGCATCAAAGGCTATGACGGCCCGATCGTTGAGTGCGAAAAATGTGGTTCTGAAATGCACCTGAAAATGGGCCGTTTCGGGAAGTACATGGGTTGTACCAACGAAGAATGTAAGAATACCCGCAAGATTTTACGCAACGGCGATGTGGCACCACCGAAAGAAGATCCGGTGCCGTTACCTGAATTGCAGTGTGAAAAATCTGACGCGTACTTTGTTCTGCGCGATGGCGCGGCTGGCGTCTTCCTGGCGGCGAATACGTTCCCTAAATCGCGAGAAACCCGCGCGCCGTTAGTGGCCGAGTTGGCCCGCTTTAAAGACCGTTTGCCGGAAAAACTCAGCTACTTGGCTGATGCCCCGGCCGCCGATCCTGAAGGCAACAAGTCGATGGTCCGCTTTAGTCGCAAGACCAAGCAGCAGTACGTCTCTTCTGAGAAAGACGGCAAAGCCACCGGCTGGTCAGCGTTCTTTGTTGACGGAAAATGGGTCGAAGGCAAAAAGTAATCAGGCTGTTTTAGGCAGGCTGTGAGGTGTAAAAAACCAGCTCCATGAGCTGGTTTTTTTGTATCGATAAGATCTATTATCCCATGCTTTGCACGCCATTCTATGCTCTACACCCTTTTGGGTGTTTTATTCACCAGGTCTGTAGACGCTCAAGTGACTATACAACGTGTCAATAATTGATATAATTGTTATATAAAATCTCTTTTTATGCTTAAAAATTATTAATAGCCTCACCTGTGAAGTATTACGGGCAGGGTGCTATGTTGCATAGCGGAGAAAAAACAATCTATTTCCAGACCTCTCAGCCGCAGGGCGAACAGGAATGGCTGGCAGGGTTTGAAAACTAGGATGGTATGAGATATGAAATTGCAGCAACTGCGCTATATCGTAGAGGTGGTTAATCATAATCTGAACGTCTCCTCGACGGCAGAAGGCCTGTACACTTCGCAGCCTGGGATCAGTAAGCAAGTGCGTATGCTGGAAGATGAGCTGGGCATCCAGATTTTTGCCCGCAGCGGTAAACATCTGACCCAGGTGACTCCCGCCGGGCAGGAAATTATCCGTATCGCCCGCGAAGTGCTGTCAAAAGTGGATGCCATCAAAGCGGTTGCCGGTGAACATACTTATCCCGACAAAGGCTCGCTGTATGTGGCGACCACCCATACCCAGGCGCGTTATGCCCTGCCAAACGTCATTAAAGGCTTCATAGAGCGTTATCCACGGGTATCCCTGCACATGCATCAGGGTTCACCGACGCAAATCGCTGAGGCGGTTTCAAAAGGCAATGCGGACTTCGCCATCGCGACCGAAGCCCTGCACCTCTATGATGATCTGATCATGCTGCCTTGCTATCACTGGAACCGTGCTGTGGTGGTCCAGCCGGATCACCCGCTGGCGGGTAAAGACAAAGTCATCATTGAAGAGCTGGCGGCTTACCCGATTGTGACCTACACCTTCGGCTTCACTGGCCGCTCAGAGCTGGATACCGCCTTTAACCGCGCTGGTCTGACGCCTCATATCGTCTTTACCGCGACTGATGCCGATGTGATCAAAACCTATGTTCGCCTTGGTTTGGGTGTCGGGGTGATTGCCAGTATGGCAGTGGACCCGATACAAGATCCGGATCTGGTCACCGTCGACGCCCGCGATATCTTCACCTACAGCACCACCAAGATTGGTTTCCGCCGCAGCACATTCCTGCGCAGCTACATGTATGACTTCATCCAGCGTTTCGCACCGCATCTGACCCGCGATGTAGTGGATACCGCGATTGCTTTGCGCTCAAACGAAGATATTGAAGCGATGTTCAAGGACATCAAGCTGCCGGTGAAATGATGTAACGGTAAAAATAACCGCATCCGGTTCTGCCTACAGTGAAATCCCGAGCGCCCATCATGGCGGTTGGGATTTTTTTTTGCCGGTCTGTTACCCGCTTTTAACGGGGCGGCGCAATAGCATGAACACTTCGTGTTGTTATCAAAATGTTAATCACATTTTGTGTTATGTTTAAGAGTGGACTTATACCCTGTCAGGTTATTGCACGTGACCTGTATGGGGGTTCAACCCATTGAAATATAAGTAGTCTGAAAGATAAGCGTGATAATAAGGAGTAGCTATGTCGTCCGATCTTCGAAAGAATAGTCAGGATAAGCTGGCAGCCCTCGATAAGGAATATCACTACTACAGCCTGCCGAAAGCGGCACAAAAGCTGGGTGACATTCAACGCCTGCCTAAATCCCTCAAAGTCCTGCTCGAAAATTTGTTGCGTAATATCGATGGTGACACTGTCACTGAAGATGATTTGCGTGCGCTGGTCGAGTGGCAAAAAACCGGCCATGCCGATCGCGAAATTGCCTACCGCCCGGCCCGTGTTCTGATGCAGGATTTCACCGGCGTTCCGGCCGTTGTCGACCTTGCCGCCATGCGCCAGGCCGTGAAGCGTCTGGGCGGTAATGTCGAACAGGTTAATCCGCTGACGCCCGTTGATTTGGTGATCGACCACTCGGTCACCGTGGATGAATATGGTGATGACAAAGCCTTTGACGAAAACGTCCGGCTGGAAATGGAGCGCAACCACGAACGCTATATTTTCCTGCGCTGGGGGCAAAAAGCCTTTAACCGTTTCCGCGTAGTGCCGCCGGGCACCGGCATCTGCCATCAAGTCAACCTTGAATACCTGGGGCAGACGGTATGGCATGAAGAGATTGACGGCAAAACCGTGGCCTATCCCGATACCTTAGTCGGTACTGACTCCCATACCACCATGATCAACGGCCTCGGCATTCTGGGCTGGGGCGTGGGCGGTATCGAAGCCGAAGCCGCTATGCTGGGGCAGCCCGTATCAATGCTGATCCCGGATGTGGTCGGTTTCAAACTGACCGGAAAACTCGGCGAAGGTATTACCGCCACGGATCTGGTGCTGACCGTCACCCAAATGCTGCGTAAACATGGCGTGGTGGGTAAATTCGTCGAATTCTACGGTGACGGCCTGGCGGATTTACCGCTGGCTGACCGCGCGACTATCGCCAACATGTCACCGGAATTTGGTGCAACCTGCGGCTTTTTCCCGGTCGATGAAGTGACGCTGAGCTATATGAAACTCAGTGGCCGCAGCGATGAACAGATCGCGCTGGTAGAAGCCTACAGCCGGGCGCAGGGTTTGTGGCGTGAAGAGGGTGACGAGCCGGTGTTTACCAGCTCGCTGGAACTGAATATGGCGTTGGTTGAATCCAGTCTGGCCGGACCCAAACGCCCGCAGGACCGGGTGGCGCTGCCGAATGTACCCCAGGCCTTTAATGCTGCCACCGAGCTGGAAATTGGCAATGCCAATGGGAAACAGACCCAGTTTGAAAGCTTTACGCTCAATGGTCAGCATCATCAACTGACCACCGGCGCGGTGGTCATCGCCGCGATCACCTCCTGTACCAACACCTCCAACCCGAGCGTGCTGATGGCGGCCGGTTTACTGGCGAAGAACGCCGTAGAAAAAGGGCTGACCAGTCAACCCTGGGTGAAGACTTCGCTGGCGCCGGGCTCGAAAGTGGTGACCGAGTATCTCAATGCCGCCGGGCTGATGCCCTATCTCGAAAAACTGGGTTTTAATCTGGTGGGCTATGGCTGTACTACCTGTATTGGTAACTCAGGCCCGCTGGCTGACCCCATCGAAGCGGCGATAAAAGAGGGTGACCTCACCGTGGGTGCGGTGCTGTCGGGTAACCGTAACTTCGAAGGGCGTATTCATCCACTGATCAAAACCAACTGGCTGGCCTCGCCGCCGCTGGTGGTGGCCTATGCGTTGGCAGGTAATATGAAAGTGAACCTGACCAAGGATCCGCTAGGTGAAGATCAGCACGGAAAACCGGTCTTTCTAAAAGATATCTGGCCGTCGTCAAACGACATTGCCAAAGCCGTGGAACAGGTGAAAACAGACATGTTCCACCGGGAGTATGCCGAAGTCTTCAACGGCGACGCCAACTGGCAGGCCATCAAGGTCGACGGCACGCCGACCTATACCTGGCAGGAGGATTCCACCTACATTCGTCATCCGCCATTTTTTAGCAACATGAAAGCTGAACCTGACGCGATTGAGGATATCCACGATGCGCGGATCCTGGCGATCCTGGCCGACTCCGTGACCACTGACCACATCTCTCCGGCGGGTAATATCAAAGCGGACAGCCCCGCCGGTCGCTACCTGACGCAGCATGGCGTGGAGCCGAAGGCGTTTAACTCTTATGGTTCACGTCGTGGTAATCATGAAGTGATGATGCGCGGGACCTTCGCCAACATCCGTATTCGCAACGAAATGGTGCCGGGCGTGGAAGGCGGCTTTACCCGCCATATCCCGTCGCAGGAACAGCTGGCCATCTATGACGCCGCCATGCGCTATCAGCATGAGAGCGTGCCGACGGCGGTGATTGCCGGTAAAGAGTACGGCTCAGGTTCCAGTCGTGACTGGGCGGCGAAAGGCCCCCGTCTGCTGGGCGTTAGGGTGGTTATTGCCGAGTCTTTCGAACGTATCCACCGTTCAAACCTGATTGGCATGGGGATCTTACCGCTGGAATTTCCTCAGGGTGTGACACGCAAAACGCTCAAACTGACGGGTGACGAAACCATTAGCGTCAGCGGCATGCAGACGTTGAAACCGGGCCAAATTGTGCCGGTGTACATCACTTTTGCCGATGGGCATACCGAGGTCGTCAATGCGCGCTGCCGAATTGATACCGGCAATGAACTGACGTACTTTGAAAACGGGGGGATCTTGCATTATGTGATCCGCAAAATGCTGTGATCTTGCGTTAACCGCGCAGAGGCTAAGCATAAAAAAGGCACCGGTAAGGTGCCTTTCGTCTTTATCGGGAAGCTTACTGGTCGAGCATATGGCCCATCTTGGCAGCCTTGGTTGCCAGATAGCGCTCATTTTTCGGGTTCTTGCCGACGATCAGCGGAACGCGTTCGACGATGTTAATCCCGGCTTCGCTCAGGATCTCCACCTTCTTCGGATTATTGGTCAGCAACCGTACGGCGGGCACACCCAGCAACTTAAACATATCGGCACACAGCGTGAAGTCGCGCTCATCAGCGGCGAAACCGAGCTGATGGTTGGCTTCAACCGTGTCGTAACCTTTATCCTGCAGGGCATAGGCGCGAATTTTATTCAGTAGCCCGATATTACGGCCTTCCTGACGGTGGTACATCAAAATACCACGGCCTTCTTCAGCAATGTGATTGAGGGCCGCTTCCAGTTGAAAACCGCAATCGCAACGCAGGCTGAATAATGCATCACCCGTCAAACACTCGGAATGCACGCGCGAAAGGACCGGTGTCTCACCCGTGATATCACCGAAAACCAATGCCAGATGATCATGACCTGTTGCAAGTTCTTCAAAACCCACCATCAGGAAATCACCCCATGGTGTGGGCAGTTTGGCTTCTGCCACTCGTTTCAGCTGCATTTTATGCTCCAAATACTCTTCATCATTCACGTTGTTGCTGCGTTAGTGACACGTCGGCATGGCTTGAGTGACGTTGAGTATAGTGTTTATTAACGTTCAGTATTTTATTCGTTGCTGCGCATCCTACTTTCCGATGCACCGCTTGACCAGCAGAAATCCACAAGGATAAGTGTTTGCAACAATCTGGAGAACATTCTGCCACAAATCAGTCTGCGCTTAAGCGGAAATATTTGAACGATTACGTCATAACTTATGAATTATCCTTTCGGCCTGAAACACCAGTAATTTCGGGTGGTTAACCGTTCCTTAAACGAGGTTCGGTTAGTGGATGTGAAGCACTGACAAGATTGCTACACTGTGGTTCTTTGACTTTTTTTGAGGGCGTCCATGTATCTCATTGTCAGGCGTGTCATTGTCGGCACACTCATTTTACTCGTGATGCCCGCTGCTGTGTGGGCCAGTGGCTGGTTGTGGGCCCCTGGTCTGAGTCCGTCGATTTTACGCCCGCTGTTTTGGATCACTGAAACGGTCAGCGAGCCCTGGGGTATTCTTACCACGTTACTTTTATGTGGCTGGTTCCTGTGGTGTCTGCGCTTTCGACTCAAAGAAGCCGCCGTCCTGGTGGTCATCTTGGTGGCGGCCATTGTGGTCGGCCAGTACGTAAAAGATGTCATTAAAAGCCAGGTAAAAGAGCCAAGACCCTACGTGGCGTGGCTTGGGACCTCACATGAAATGGATGTGCTCCAGTTTTATGCCATGAAGGGCAAAGAGCGCGCTAACGAAGTCAAAACCTTGTTGGGCGATGACGCAGCGCTTCCACACTGGCTGAAGAAAAGCTGGCAAAGCGACACCGGCTATGCGTTCCCGTCGGGTCACACTATGTTTGCCGCGACCTGGGCGCTGTTGGCGCTGGCTATTCTTTGGCCACGACGTCATTACAAAACGGTGATCTTGATGATGAGCTGGGCCGTTATTGTGATGGGCAGTCGGCTTATGCTGGGTATGCACTGGCCGCGCGATTTAATGGCGTCGGTCGGAATAAGCGCCATACTGGTGATGCTCGCCTGCTGGCTGACCGAACGTTTCGTTGGTACGTTAACGCCCCCACCGGCAGAACAGCAAGAAATTGCCCAGCGTGAGGCTGACGGGATAAAATAATGGATCGAGGGGGCCGGTTGCCGCCGTGTACGTAGCCGGGCACCCGTTTAAATCCTGATAATCGCCCCCATATCTTTAAGATAGTCTGTTCATTCAGACTCCCGGTGATGGACAGAGACCAGCATGATGATCTCTTTCGGAAGGTTATCCGATGTGCGCTTTATCCGTGGCGGGCAATTCCATGCTTTGTGTGGAAATGCTAACTTATAAGGTCAGGACGTAAGTTTGGGCATAATTCATCCGGTACATCCGGCATTACAGGAATGAATGTGAAATATTTGCTGATTTTTTTGCTCGTGCTGGTCGTCGTGGTGATCTCCATCACCCTCGGCGCTCATAACGATCAGGTAGTAACGTTTAATTATTTGCTGGCGCAGGGCGATTACCGTGTTTCCACGCTGCTTGCTGTGCTGTTCGCTACCGGCTTTGTACTGGGGTGGGTCATTTGTGGTTTGTTCTATTTGCGTGTCCGCCTGTCGCTTGGACGTGCCCAGCGTAAAATTAAGCGTCTGGAACAACAGATCGCACCCGTACCGGTGGTCACTCCCCCCGTTGCGCCTTCCGCTGTCAGCAAGGAATAAGCCTTTATGTTAGAGCTGCTGTTTCTGTTGTTGCCCGTTGCGGCCGCCTATGGCTGGTACATGGGGCGCAGAAGTTCTCAGCAGGATAAACAGGAAAACGCCAACCGCCTGTCACGTGAATACGTGACGGGCGTTAACTTTTTGCTGTCCAACCAACAGGATAAAGCCGTCGATCTGTTCCTTGAAATGCTTAAAGAGGACAGCAGTACCGTCGAGGCTCACCTGACGCTGGGCAACCTGTTCCGTTCCCGTGGTGAAGTTGATCGTGCCATCCGTATCCATCAGTCATTGATGGAGAGTGCCTCGCTGACGTTCGAGCAGCGTCTGCTGGCTGTTCAGCAACTGGGCCGTGACTACATGGCCGCCGGGTTATATGACCGCGCTGAAGACATGTTCAACCAACTGGTGAAAGAGCAGGATTACCAGCTGTTCGCGCTGGAACAACTGCTGGTCATCCATCAGGCGACCAGCGACTGGCAAAATGCGATTGATGTTGCCGAACGCCTGGTTAAACTCGGCAAAGACAACCGTCGCAAAGAGATTGCCCATTTCTGGTGTGAACTGGCATTGCAGGCGATGGCCACCGATGACCTGGACAAAGCGACCGGTTTACTGAAAAAAGCCGCGTCGGCAGACAAACTCTGCGCCCGCGTGTCGATCATGCAGGGCCGAATTCTGATGGCTCAGAATGACTATTCCAAAGCCGCTGACGCACTTAAACGCGTGCTTGAGCAGGACAAAGAAATTGTCAGCGAAACCCTGCCGATGCTGCAGGAGTGCTACCAGCATATCAATGAGCAACAGCCGTGGGCTGATTTCCTCAAACGTTGCGTGGATGAAAATACCGGTGCCAGCGCTGAGCTGATGCTGGCGGAAATCATCCACCAGGAAGAGGGGCGTGAAGTCGCGCAGCTGTATATGAACCGCCAACTGCAGCGCCACCCGACCATGCGCGTATTTCACCACCTGATGGACTATCATCTGGTGGATGCGGAAGAAGGGCGTGCGAAAGAGAGTTTGATGCTGTTGCGCGACATGGTCGGTGAGCAAATTCGCACCAAACCGCGCTATCGTTGTCACAAATGTGGCTTTACTGCGCACTCACTTTACTGGCATTGCCCATCCTGCCGGGCATGGGCGACGGTCAAGCCTATCCGCGGCCTGGACGGCCAATAAAAATCCTCGTCGTTCTTTGAATTGTTCTGTATTGGCTGCCTTTGCTCACCCCAGTCACTGACTTAATGTCAGCGCCTGGGGATCTCGCTCTTACCCGCCTTGATACACTCCCAATAACGTAGAGAATTTCAAGGCCACGTTAAACTGCCTTTCAACGACTCAAATGATTTAGAGAAAATGACTAAGACGTTCTGGTCGAAATAAGGTCAAATTCAAAGTATTACTTCTTTTTGCTGATGGTTTTGCGCACAGAAACGAGCAGGGTACGCAGTTTCTTGAGCTCTTTTTGCGTCAGCGCCGGTTCGGCATTTTCGCTGGTGTGCTGGTTGTCGATATCATGTTCGCTGGCTTTGGCGCTTTTCTTCTCTTTATGACTAAAACTCTCCTCCAGACGTGCGCAGACTTCAACGCTCAGGGAATGTTCTGCCTCAGCGGCGGCGGCGCGGATTTGTTCTTTTAATTCCACAGGGATTTTGATGGTCAGGGTGGATATCTCGCTCATTTTGCTCTATTTCCTTCAGCCGAAAACCCCACGCTATGCCACACGTGTGACGCCGTCTAGGGGGTAATAAAAAATTCACGAAAATGTAACATTCAATGTGGCTGGGATTTGTGGTGGATGAAAGGTAAAATGCGGGCGGCAGAAAATGCCGGACGGTAATATTCCCTGATCACTGACAAAAGGCTGACGACATGAAGTCTGAAAATAACATCTATAACAATGAGTTGAACTCATCACCGATTGTTGTCGCACTCGACTACGCCGATAAGTCCGCTGCCCTGGCTTTTGCCGACCGCATCGATCCGCGTGACTGCCGTCTAAAAGTCGGCAAAGAGATGTTTACTCACTTTGGCCCGCAAATTGTCAAAGATCTGCAAGTGCGTGGTTTTGACGTGTTTCTGGATCTGAAATTCCATGATATTCCCAATACCACGGCGCATGCCGTGGCAGCGGCAGCGGAACTGGGCGTATGGATGGTCAACGTCCACGCCAGCGGCGGGGCACGCATGATGACGGCGGCCAAAGACGCGCTGGTCTCTTTCGGTAGCGATGCCCCTCTGCTGATTGCCGTCACCGTACTGACCAGCATGGAAGGCAGTGATCTGGCGGATTTAGGCATTCAGCTCTCTCCGGCCGATTATGCCGAGCGTCTGGCGCGCCTGACCCGTGACTGCGGCCTTGATGGCGTGGTCTGCTCTGCGCAGGAAGCGACCCGCTTCAAAACAGCGTTGGGGCAAGCGTTTAAGCTGGTGACCCCAGGTATTCGCCCCGCAGGCAGTCAGGCCGACGATCAACGCCGCGTGATGACACCTCAAGAAGCGCTGACCGCCGGGGTGGACTACATGGTGATTGGCCGCCCGATCACCCAGTCAGCCGATCCGGCGCAAACCCTGCGTGATATTCGCGCCTCCCTGCGTTAAGACAAGCTCACATGAAAAACGACAGCAACAGCCGGCTGGTGTACTCCACCGATTCCGGCAGAATTGAAGAACCCAAAGCCAAAGCAGAACGCCCGAAAGGGGATGGCATTGTGCGCATTCAGCGTCAGACCAGTGGCCGAAAAGGCAAGGGTGTTTGCCTGATCTCCGGGCTGAGTCTGGATGATACGGCACTGGATAAACTGGCCGCCGAGCTTAAAAAGAAATGTGGCTGTGGCGGTGCGGTCAAAGAGGGCGTGATTGAAATTCAGGGCGACAAGCGGGATTTGCTGAAACAACTTTTAGAAGAGAAAGGCCATAAAGTTAAGCTTGCGGGCGGCTGATACCGGGCGCAGTGCAAATAATATTGAGTATGGCCTTTGATAAAAATGCTGCTTCCTCATCGAAGCAGCATTTTTTAATAACCGGTTTGTCGTCTCAGAGGATGACAAATAAAAGAAGACCTGAAAGTCGTACAAATAAACTGTTTTTTAGTTTTTAACCTTTATTCAATTTCATACTTATTCAGTCATTATTTACTGACCTGGTGACCGACAATCCCACCGACTGCTGCACCACCCAAAGTCCCCAACGTACTGCCGTCAGTCAGAACTGCACCACCCAAAGCACCCGCACCCGCACCAATCGCGGTGTTACGGTCGCGTTTAGACCAATTGCCACATGCGCTGACAGACATCGCCAGAGTCAGAACCAGTGCAACACTGGCGATACGTTTAGTTGTACAACTTGATAATGTCATCATGGTAACTCTCCTTAATAATGATCAACTGTCAGACTCGTTCAATAAGTATAGGTGATGACCGTTAATTCACATTTTCCCCCGGGCGCAACGTTCACCCAGTGAGTTAAAAATAATGAAATCTGCACTCATTCACTAGGTGAATAGTCTGAATTCACCTTTACGGCCCCGCCTAAAGGCACAATAACCTCATCCGGGACGTCCTCTCTCCAGTCGCAGACCGCTCCAGCCTGCAAACTTGCGGTTGCAGCAGAACCTTACGCACTCTTTAGCCATTTGCCCCATACCTGCCAGCCAGTTCCGACCAGAGAATAAAGGAAACTTCGGCCATTAAGGGATATCCGATGCTCAAGCAACTTAAAGAACAGGTTCTGCATGCCAATCTGGCGCTGCCCAAACACCATCTGGTGACCTTTACCTGGGGGAATGTCAGCGCCGTTGACCGCCAGCAGGGGCTGATGGTGATTAAACCGTCGGGCGTGGAATATGAAAATATGCAGCCTGATGACATGGTCGTGGTCGAACTGGAGACAGGAAAAGTGGTGGAGGGCAGCAAAAAGCCGTCATCAGATACCGACACCCACCGCGTGCTGTATCTCAATTTCCCTGACGCGGGCGGCATTGTGCATACCCACTCGCGACACGCCACTATCTGGGCGCAGGCAGGCAAGGACATTCCAGCCTGGGGGACGACCCACGCCGATTACTTCTACGGCAACATTCCCTGCACGCGCAAAATGACCGAGGCGGAGATCGCCGGGCGTTATGAGTGGGAAACAGGGGAAGTGATTGTCAAAACCTTCGCAGAACGTCTGCTTTCCCCCCGCGACCTGCCCGCCGTCTTGGTGCACTCGCATGGTCCGTTTGCCTGGGGAAAAGATGCAGAGACGGCAGTGCATAACGCGGTGGTGCTGGAAGAGGTGGCTTACATGGGGATATTCTCCCTCCAATTGACGCCGAATCTTAGCGACATGCAGCCACAACTGCTGGACAAACACTTCCTGCGTAAGCACGGAAAAAATGCCTATTACGGCCAGTAAACGTCTACCGCTGAAGAGGGCTACTGGCAGACCGCGTTCACTTTCACCCCAGCACTGACCAGTTGATGGCGGAACGCTTCCTTCAACTGGTCGTCGGTGATCACGCGCGACACCGCACTGATTGGCCCCAGCGGATTACCGGTGATCTGGCCGAATTTTGTAGAGTCGGTCAGCACGATATTTTCGACCCCCTTCGCCAGTACCGCGTTAACAATATCAGCACGCAGCATATCGCGGCCGGTGAAACCGGTCTCTGGCGTAAACCCGTCGATACCAATAAACGCCTTGCTGAAATTGACCTGTTGCAAACACAGGCGGGTTAGCGGGCCGACCAGCGTCTGGCTGGCTTTTTGGTACATTCCGCCCAGCAGAATTACTTCACAAGGCATACTTTTCAACAGTGTGGCGACATAACTGCTGACGGTGACCACCGTAAGATTCTTTTTGTCGCTAAGATACTGGGCCAGTAACGCCACGCTGCTGCCACTTTCGAAAAACACCGTCTCCCCGTCATGAATCAATGCTGCAGCAAACTTCGCCAGCTTCTGCTTACGGCCGAAGTTAGACATCATGCGTTGATCAACATCGTCGGTGTTCACCGCCACCGCAAAGCCATGCACCCGACGCAAGTAGTTGCGCTGCTCCAGTTGGGTGAGGTCGTGACGGATGGTGACTTCTGACACCTGACACACCTGTGCCAGCTCATTCACACTGATGCGCTGCTTGTCGTTGACCCATTGCAAAATGATCTGCTGTCTGTCGTTCATGGTTATCCGAAATACCAGGCAACCCGAAGATTGCCTGTGTTTTTTTAAAAAGTTAGAGCGAGTGCTCGGTGCGGGCGATGATATCATCCTGCGCTTCCGGCGATAAGGCCGTAAAGAAGGCAGAGTAGCCAGCGACACGTACCACCAGGTCACGGTAATTCTGCGGCATCTCTTTGGCTTGCAATAATGTTTCGCGGGAAACGATATTGTACTGCACGTGCCAGCCGCGATGCTCCTCAAAGAAAGTGCGTAACATCAGCATCAATGTCTGGCGGTCATGCGGGTTTTCCAGCGAAGCCGGGTTGAGCTTCTGATTGAGCAGCACGCCGCCCAGAATGGCCGCCGTTGGCAGTTTACCCAGCGAGTTAAAGACTGCCGTCGGGCCGAGGTGATCGGTACCTGAAGCCGGGCTCGCGCCTTCTGCCAGGGGGGTGTAAGCCTTGCGTCCGTCCGGTGTGGCGGTGGTGGCGGCCCCAAAAGGCACATTGGCGGAAATAGAAGAGGTCCCGGCGTAATACGTCCCGCCAATCGGGCCGCGTCCAAAGCGGGTATTATGGTAGTTCGACAGCTCGTCGATATAACACTGATACGCACGCACCAGCAGTTCATCCACCTCGTCGCTGTCATTGCCGTACTTGTCCGCGCCGTTGATCAAACGCTGACGCAGACGTTCACCGTCCAGCCCCGCAAAGTCAGAGGCCAGCGCATTGGCCAGCTCTTGCTGACCGATTAGCCTCTGCTCAAACACCAATTTTTGCACTGCGGCCAGGCTGTTGCCCAGATTGGCGATGCCGACTTGCAAGCCGGATACCCAGTCATATTTTGCGCCACCTTGCTTGATGCTTTTCCCGCGCTCAATGCAGTCATCTACCAGCGCGGAGCATAAAATATCTGGCGCATTCTCTTCCAGCACCGTATCAACCACGCATTCAATCTCAATAGATTTCTGCGTGTAGTAACGGATTTGCTGGTCCCACTGCGCAAAGACCTGTTCGAAATCGTTGAAGTTACCCTGTGACAGTCCGCACTGCTGCGGCAGGAAGCGGTTGCCACTTTTGGCATCGGTTCCCTGTTCCAATGCCGCCAGCATCACGCGGGCAAAGTTGATGAAGCTCATGCCGGTGCAACGGTAGCCCCATTTACCGCCGACGGCAGTTTCGATGCAGCCAATAGCGGCGTAGTCATGGGCATCCTGCGGTTCCACGCCCAGTTTGATGAATTCGGGTATCACGATCTCATCGTTATTGAATGCGGGCATGCCGAAGCCGCAGCGGATCACCTGCACGCAGGCATCGAGGAAGTCGCTGCTCATGGCGGCATGATAGCGCACGCTGAGATTGGGCTGGGTTGAACGTAATTGCCCACAGGATTCCAGCACCGCATAGGAGAGCGGATTCACTGCATCAGACGCCACGCCGTTAAGCAGATTTTGCCCGCCGATGGTCACATTCTGATACAACGGGCTGCCCGCCGAGGCTTTCGAGTGGGTGCCTGAGCGGATCTTATTCACCTCGAGCAATTTCAGCCAGCAGCTTTGCAGCAGTTCTATGGCCTGAACGCGTTCCAGCCTGTGCTCCAGCTCCACGTCGCGGCGGTAGAACGGATACAGATACTGATCCATGCGGCCAAATGACACCGAATGGCCATTGGATTCAATCTGCAAAATCAACTGGATGAAATAGCACAGCTGCAACGCCTGCCAGAAGTTTTTTGGCGGCTGGTGGGCGATCACCTCACAGTTAGCCGCCATGGCCAGCAACTCGTCGCGGCGTGTTTCCCGGCTCTCGCTGGCCGCCATTTCGCTGGCCAGTGTGGCAAAACGCAGAATATGGTCGCTGACAGCGGCCAACGTGATATCAATGGCTTTCAGCAACTGTTCTTTGTGCAGATCTTCCCAGTCGGTCAGTTGAATGCGACGGCGGCGTTCATCAACTTTATGGCGCAAACCGTCCAGTCCACTTTCCAGCAGCAGCGGGAAATTCACTGCCAGATGGGCATCGCCAGAGGTCATATTGCCTTCGGCTTTGACGATGCCGCTGTCGAGCAGCGCTTTCTGTTCATCGGTAAACATACCGTAGCAGCGGTCCTGCACCGTCTGGCCGCGCCACCATGGGCAAATCTCATGCAGGATCTTTTTGTTGGCTTCACTCACCGCAAAACCCGCGCCCGGCCTGTCACCGAGTGCATCGATTTCGCTCTCTATCCAGCCAACGGTATATTCAGGAAAGATCGGTGCAGCGCGGACTTCACTGGCCTGATTGCCGATAATCAGCTCGTCGTGTTTGATCCAGATAGTGCGTTTGCTCAGGTGTCCGGCCAGTGCCAACGCGCGGCGCACCGGCAGAGGCTTGTCCGCGTGTTGTTGATAAATCTGCGTGTAGTGCTGCGCACGTTCGGTACAAACCGGTGGTTTGACGATGTGGATCAGGGCCTCTTTGTGCGCCTTGATGCGGTCGGAAAGGGTATTCAGATTCAGCTGGGTCATTATTTTTATCCTCTTAGCAGGGCAGTCAGTCCCTTTTCGGCGGCGTAGTCTTGGGCGAACGTCAGCAAATCGGGGTCATTCAATGGCTGGCGCGGCGCCAGATAGGGTTGATCAAGCAGGGCATATTTATTGATGCCGAGTGTGTGATAAGGCAAAAAATGGATCGCTTCGCAGGCGGTTTCATCCGCGGCAAAATCAACGATCTGGCGGATAGACGCCCGGTCGGCATTAAAATCAGGGATCAGCGGTACGCGGACGATCATCTTTTGCCCTGCGGCGGCCAGACGGCGGAAATTATCCAGCACCCGTTTTGCCGAGCCGCCGGTCAGGCGTTTGAACGGTTCGTCATCGACATGTTTTAAATCTGCCAGCAGCAGGTCCAGCACGGACAGCGAAGGTTCGATGTATTTCCACGGCACGTGCAGGCAACTCTCCACTGCAGTGTGCAACCCTTCATGACGGCAGCGTTGCAGGAGTGCCATGGTGAGATGTGGCTGCATAAAAGGTTCGCCGCCGGAGAGCGTGACGCCGCCGCCGGTGCGCAGATAAAAAGGCTTATCACGCAGGATCTGTTTCATTAACGCCTCGATCTCCACGGCCTGGCCGCACAGGCTCAGCGCCCCGGCGGGGCAAACCTGCGCCAGTGTCTGTTTATCGGCGGCGGTGAACTGCTGACGCGCAATAATCAACTGATTGTCCTGCTGTGATATTGCCTGCGGGAAAGCGGCAACACAGTGGTTACACCCCGTACTGCACAGGCGTGGGTCAAACAAAATATCCTGCTCGCTGGAACGGCTTTCCGGGTTCTGACACCAGGTACAACTGAGCGGGCAACCCTTCAGAAACACCACCGTGCGCACGCCGGGGCCATCGTGAGTCGAATAGCGTTGGAGATTAAAGATCATGCACCGCTCCTGACGTTAAAAAGCTTATTAATTTTCTTTTGTAATTAAACAACTTTCATTCGAAAGTAATTTTGATGACGATCAACTAAAACGCGGCTTAAAAGGGTAGAATCACCGTTACTTTGCATTCGCTCACAGGTTTCAAGGAGAGAGTTATGGAGTTGTATCTCGACACCGCTGACGTCAGCGCAGTAAAACGCTTGTCACGTATCCTGCCGTTGCAGGGCGTGACCACCAATCCAAGTATCGTGGCTAAAGAGCGCAAATCGTTGTGGGAAGTGCTGCCCGCGCTGCGTGATGCTCTTGGAGGGACAGGGAAACTTTTTGCACAGGTGATTGCGGCGGATGCCGAACAGATGGTGGCCGAAGCGGTCCTGCTGACTCAGCGCGTACCGGGTCTGGTCGTCAAAATACCGGCCACCTCAGAAGGTCTGGCGGCGATCAAAAAACTCAAACTGATGAATATTCCGACGCTCGGAACCGCCGTTTACGGTGCCGGTCAGGGGTTGCTCTCAGCGCTGGCGGGGGCAGAATATGTGGCACCTTACGTTAACCGTTTGGACGCGCAGGGCGGAGATGGCATTGCGATGGTGACTGAACTGCAAACGCTGCTGCGTCTGCATGCACCCGGGGCCAAAGTGCTGGCCGCCAGTTTTCGCACCCCGCGTCAGGCGGTCGATTGCCTGCTGGCCGGGTGTCAGGCCATCACCTTACCGGTGGATGTGGCAGAACAGTTCCTGGGCACACCGGCCGTCAACGCCGCCATCGCCCAGTTTGATCAGGACTGGCAACAGGCCTTCGGAACCCGCTCGCTGAATTAACGACCACACGCTCTTTCTGTTTGTCGAACCCGCACCGGCCTTGCCGTTGCGGGTTTTTTTACGACTTCAATCTCATCGTTCTGCTTCAAATCTTCCAGGTTTCGCACCGAAATGTGATCACCATCCGTGATTAAAAATTGACGCGCCATATAAATGAAACTCATGATCTATAAAAAAGAAACATCGTTTCATTTTTATGTGTTGGATCACTTTCATGCACTTAACAAATGGATACCTTAGCGTCTATTGAATTTGTTTATGAGAGAACGCCAGCCGCTACGCCAACCCGGACCGGCACTTCACGCACTCCTTTTTCATTAAAACCACAGCCTGGGCTTTTGGCCGCAGGGCTATGAATGAACGTCATCATCAGGTGGAAACCACATGCATATCAAACGTGCGATAGAAAAGATCCCAGGCGGGATGATGTTAGTGCCGTTATTTCTTGGGGCGATTTGCCACACCTTTGCCCCGGATGCCGGAAAGTATTTCGGCTCTTTCACCAATGGGCTGATTTCCGGCACCGTACCTATTCTGGCCGTGTGGTTCTTCTGCATGGGGGCTTCCATTAAACTCAGCGCCACCGGGACGGTACTGCGTAAATCCGGCACGCTGGTGGTGACAAAAATTGCCGTGGCGTGGGTAGTCGCTGCGCTGGCGTCACACTTTATTCCAGAGAACGGTGTTGAATTCGGCTTCTTTGCGGGGCTGTCAACGCTGGCGTTGGTGGCGTCGATGGACATGACCAACGGCGGTCTGTATGCCTCCATCATGCAGCAATACGGCAGCAAGGAAGAGGCCGGTGCATTCGTGCTGATGTCTCTGGAATCCGGCCCACTGATGACCATGATTATTCTTGGCACCGCCGGTATTGCTTCGTTCGAACCGCATGTGTTCGTCGGCGCGGTTCTGCCATTCCTGGTGGGGTTCGGGCTTGGTAATCTCGACCCGGAACTGCGCGAATTCTTCGGCAAAGCTGTACAGACGCTGATTCCGTTCTTTGCCTTTGCGCTCGGTAACACCATCAATCTGGCGGTCATTGCGCAGACCGGTTTGCTCGGTGTCGCACTTGGCGTGGCGGTGATCATCGTGACCGGTATTCCGCTGATGCTGGCCGATAAATTCATCGGTGGCGGTGATGGAACCGCCGGAATAGCGGCGTCCAGTTCTGCGGGTGCCGCTGTCGCGACGCCAGTACTCATTGCCGAAATGGTGCCACAGTTCAAAGCCGCCGCCCCGGCTGCCACCGCGCTGGTTGCGACATCGGTGATTGTCACCTCAATACTGGTGCCGATTATTACCGCGATGTGGTCGCGGAGGGCCCGCAATAAAGCGATTAAGGGGAAGGTGACGATGGACGGCCAAATGGCGCGGATCAAATAGTCGCCAGGCTACAGGCAGCCAGCTAGCCTTTTTAAATTCAAATTCAAATTCAAATTCAAATTCAAATTCAACTTCAACTTCAACTTCAACTTAAAGGTCGTGGGCGCCGGCCCACACCGGGGTAAGGGGATTTAAACGAATCCCCTTACCAATCCCGCGTTTTATTCACTCCGTTGCTGCGCAAGTTGGAACGGACGTGTTTCAGGTGCCAAAGTTATAGCCGCAAAATGTCGCCGCTTAGGCGGTGCCTTCGCTACGGGTTCGAGCCATAGGTCTCGAACCTCTTGCTCAGCGCCATTTTTGAATGCGGCCCACACATTTTTAAAAGATAAAAACGAGTCTGGTTTTGAATTTAGAAAAGCCTCGGCGGAGTTTGCGGCGATAACAGCGGCACCTGAAACACGGCCATTGTGACCCGCGCAGCTGCCGGTGCTTCATGAAAAAACCCGGGAGTCCAGAGGGCGGCGGCGACTGGCCGTCTTCTGGGCGGGTGTGGGCAGCAGGCCCACGACCTTGAATTTGAATTTGAATTTGAATTTAAAAAGCGAGAGCGGGTCGCAACCCGCCCACCCTCAGCACGGACATTTCCCCATTTTCCCCCCTTCACTCGGAAATCTCGCCTCAAGGCACCTTCGGTGGAAGTCCCGCTCGGTGAGCGGGGTGCCGTGCGGGTGGCGGATGCGAAAGTGGGCGACGTAGTTGCGGTAATCCTGCACGCCAACCATGAGACGGAAACTTTGTGCCGTACGCCGCGCAATAAGTTTTAACCACTGTGAAAAATTCTGCGGCCTGGGCTCGACCACAAACAGCGGCTGACAGCGGGTGATAACCAGTGCGCCGGGGCGAAGCGGGGTAAATATCAAACGGTTGTCAGACATGGCGGGCCTCCCGGCGCTGGACGATCGCTGATTCATGCACCGTCGGTGTGGTGGAATTGAGCGCACGGCGGATAACAAAGAACGATGACACCAGCATGGTCACGGCCACCAGCATGAAGAAGGCACACAGCGCGGCGTTGATCTGATTATTCAGCACGATGGTGTGCATATCTGCCAGCGTTTTGGCCGGTTTGATGATTTCACCACTGTCGATCCCGGCAGAGAATTTCTTCGCCTGTGCCAGAAAACCAATCGACGGTTTCTCGTGGAAAATTTTCTGCCAGCCCGCGGTCATTGAGGTAATAAACAGCCAAATGGTCGGTAAAATCGTCACCCACGCATAACGCTGTTTCTTCATTTTGAACAACACCACGGTACCCAGAATCAACGCCATTGAGGCCAGCATTTGGTTGCCGATACCAAACAGCGGCCACAGGGTATTGATGCCGCCGAGCGGATCAACCACCCCCTGATAGACAAAGAAGCCCCAACCTGCCACGGCAACGGTGGTTCCGGCAATCGTGCCGACCCAGGAGCGGTTATTCGCGAGTGAGGGCACCGCGACACCCACCAGATCCTGCACCATAAAGCGGCAGGCGCGGGTCCCGGCATCGACGGCGGTCAGGATAAACAGGGCTTCAAACAAAATGGCGAAGTGATACCAGAAGGCCATCATGGCGCGGCTGTTAAACACCTCGGTAATGATGTGCGCCATGCCGACCGCGAAGGTCGGAGCGCCACCGGCACGCGACAGAATCGAATGTTCGCCGACGTCTTTGGCGATCATCGACAATGTTTCAGGTGTGACCACGAAGCCCCAGGTGTTAATCACCTGCGACGCACTTTCTACCGTGGTGCCAATCAGCGCCGCCGGTGAATTCATGGCGAAATAGACGCCGGGGTCGATAACCGAAGCACAAATCATCGCCATGATCGCCACGAAAGACTCCATCAGCATCGCGCCATAACCGATGAAACGAATATGACTCTCACGCTCAATCAGTTTCGGCGTGGTGCCGCTGGAAACCAGCGCATGGAAGCCTGAAATAGAGCCACAGGCGATGGTAATAAACAGGAACGGGAACAGGCCACCGGAGAACACCGGCCCGCTGCCGTCGATAAACTGAGTGACCGCTGGCATTTTCATTTCGGGCATCGCAAACACAATGCCGACGGCCAGACCGGCAATCACCCCGATTTTCAAAAACGTTGAAAGATAATCACGCGGTGCCAGCAGCAGCCAAACCGGTAACACGGAGGCAATAAAGCCGTAAATCACCAGTACCCAGGTGAGCGTAGTACCGTGCAGGGTGAAAATCGGTCCCCAGAACGGGTCAGCGGCCACGTTGCCGCCGTAAATGATCGCCAGCATCATCAATACAAACCCGATCACCGACACTTCGGCAATTTTCCCCGGGCGCAGAAAACGCATGTAGATGCCCATAAACAGGGCGATCGGAATCGTCGCTGCAATAGTGAACAGGCCCCACGGGCTGTCGGCCAGTGCTTTTACGACCACCAGCGCCAGCGCGGACAGAATAATGATCATCACGCCGAGTGCGCCGAGCATGGTGACCACCCCGGCGAAGTTGCCCAACTCTTGCTTAGCCATTTCACCGAGCGAGCGGCCGTCGCGGCGGGTTGAGATAAACAGGATCAGGAAATCCTGTACGGCACCCGCCAGCATCACACCGACTAAAATCCAGATTGTTCCCGGCAGAAAACCCATCTGCGCCGCCAGAATTGGCCCAACCAGCGGACCGGCACCGGCAATCGCAGCAAAGTGGTGACCAAACAGCACCCATTTGTTGGTCGGCACATAGTCTAGCCCGTCGTTGTGGCGCTCGGCGGGTGTCATGCGCCGGTCGTCCAGTTCGAAGACTTTCTCCGCAATAAAGCGGCTATAGAAACGGTAAGCGATGCTATAACAGGCGAGAGCCGCTACCACCAGCCAAACTGCATTAATGTGCTCGCCACGGCTCAGGGCCAACATGCCAAAGGCAAAAGCGCCGACTAACGCCACAATCAGCCAGGTGATTCTGGACTTGACGTTTTTCATGATTAACGACTCCTTGAGGAAAGGGCCTGCGACTGGGCAACAGGGAATATAGTTTTAATGTTAAATTACCGTTTAAAAATAGTGTGTTCGCCGCAGTTAGCGATAAGAGAACGATGGAATTGTGACGGGGCTGACGCTTTGGTTGGGGAGGCAACACGGTGGTACAGGGAAAGGGAGACGGTGAACGTTGAATCATAAAAAAACCGGCCATATCAGGGCCGGTTCGGAAGGTTAACTGTGTATGCGATGGTCAAGCCAGTTCGGTCATCTCGTCCGGCATGGTCTGGCGTTTACCGTTCCACAGCTTAATCCAGCGCAGGACTGAGGCAATCATGATAACCCCCCCAAGCACCACCATAATGATGGAAATGGTGCCGTTGAACAGGTTGAAACCTTTGGCTGCCGGGTTGTAATAGACATGTGCGACCATCCAGTATGCGGCGTAGTTCACCGTCACGTACAGATAGGAGAGCGGGATCAGGCAGGTCAACACATAGCGGCGTTTTTCCGCCAGGCGCAGAATGATGGTCGCGCCAATCATCAGGCCAATCGAGGCCATCAGCTGATTTGACACCCCAAACAGCGCCCAGACCGAGTTGATGTCACCCGAGTTCAGCAGATATCCCCACAGCACACAGGCCACCACGCTACATGCCACCGCGCCAGGCCACCAGTCGGTGCGTTTGAGTGGAGACCAGATGTCGCCAAGAAAATCCTGCAACAGATAGCGTGCCACGCGGGTACCGGAGTCTACGGCGGTCAGAATAAACACCGCTTCGAACATCACCACAAACTGGAAGAAGTAGGAGGAGAGGTGGCCGAACCACGGAATGCGGGTAAAGATATCCGCCATGCCGACGGCCAGCGTGACGGCGCCACCGGTACGCCCGGTGAGATCCAGACCAATTGCCGCACTGAGCTGTGGCAGATTTACCACATTCATGCCGAGAGTGGCAAACACGTCCGGGGCTGAGTTGATAGCAAAATAGTCAGCCGGATGCAGCGACGTTGCGGCGATCAGCGCCATCACGCCCACCACGCATTCGGCCAGCATGGCACCGAAACCGACCGGCAGAATGTCGCTCCATTTATCGATCTGTTTTGGCGTGGTGCCGGAACCGATAAAGGCGTGGAAACCGGAGATCGCCCCGCAGGCAATAGTGATCGAAATAAAGGGCCAGACCGGTCCGGCCAGCACCGGGCCACCGCCGTGGATAAACTGGGTCATGGCAGGGAACTGGATGACCGGGTTAATAAACACCACGCCGATAATCAGGCCGCCGAAGACGCCGATTTTCATAAAGCTGGAGAGATAACCACGCGGGGTCAGCAGCATCCAGACCGGCAGTGCGGTGGCGAAGAAGGCATAAATCGGCAGTACCAGACTGACGGTTGACGCGCGCAGGCTCAGCCATTCACCAAACGTGGAAGCCTGAATGTAGGGGCCTAAAATCACGCAGGCCATAATGGCGATAATGCCCACCCAGGTCGCGCCTTTCATATTGCCGGTGACGCGTTCCCATAAACCGACGCAAATCGCCACCGGAATGGTCATGAACACCGCAAAGGTCCCCCACGGGTTACGCTCCAGCGCATGAACGACCACCATCGACAAACCGGCCATCGTAATGGTGATGATAAACAGCATCGCCAGCCCGGTACACCAGCCCGCCACCGGACCGAGTTCCAACTTGGCCACTTCCGACAGCGACTTGCCGCGGTGTTTCATTGAGGCGAACAGCACCACGGTATCGTGGACCGCACCGCCAACCACGCAGCCGATTAACAGCCACAGCAAGCTCGGCAGGTAGCCGTACTGCGCCGCGAGAACCGGGCCGACCAGCGGACCGGCGGCGGCGATGGCGGCGAAATGACTGCCGAAATTGACCCATTTCTTGGTGGGCACGTAGTCTTTGCCATCTTCTAAAAGATGCGACGGGGTAACCTGAGTGTCATCGGCGCGCAATACTTTACGGACGAAAAATACGCCATAAAAACGGTAACAGATGGTCAGAATACACAGCGTTGCAATCACAAACGTCAGTGCGTGTTGCATACCTTTTTCTCCAGAGGGTGAGGTTTCGGTTGCAGACTAAACCTCGTTTCTGAAGGTAAACAGCACAACATCAGTGAGCGGTTGCCGGACAGGCTGAGCGGTAAAAAAGTCGGGTTGAGCGGTGAGGTGATCCTGCGGTCAGTGATTTATTCCCAGTTGCTCCTTCAGGGTTTTCAGATAACGGCGGCTAACCGGAATGGTTTTCCCGTTGCTCAGATGTAACTCGGTCTGGCCATTATCGTCAAAACGGATCTCGCGCAGATGGGCCATATTGACCAGATACTGCCGGTGACAACGTAACAACAATGTGCGGGCTTCCAGCGTGCGCAGGGTTAAATCCGTCACGCCCTCCAGCCCGTCATGGCGCACGGCGCTGATACCGCCAACGCCGGAACTGACATATAAAATCTCTTCAATCGGCAGCAGGTAAATCCGGCTATGGCCGCTACAGGGGATATATTTCAGCAAGCATTCGCTCTCTTTCAGGGCGGAGAGCGACTGCGGGGGACGGTCATGATGCAGGCGTTGCAGCGTTTTATTCAGCCGCTGCGCTTCAACCGGTTTGAGCAGATAATCAAAGGCATGTTCTTCAAAGGCGCGCACCGCATACTCGTCAAAGGCGGTGAGAAACACGATATAAGGCATCGCCTGCGGATCAATCATACCGACCATCTCCAGCCCGCTGATGCGCGGCATCTGAATGTCCAGAAACACCACATCGGGGCGTTGACGGTGAATGGCGCCAATGGCATCGATGGCGTTAGCGCATTCGCCAATAACGGCTATCTGCGGGTCCGTCTGCAGCAGTCCGCGCAGGTTCTCCCGCGCCAGCGGTTCATCGTCAACAATCAGTACGGTCAACATGGCTTTCCCCTTCCAGCGGTAACAGCAAAATAATGCGGGTAAACATATCCGGTTCGCACTCGACGCGCAGCCCGAACGCCTCGCCATAACGCAGGCGCAGGCGCTTATCGACCAGCGTCATACCCAGGCCGGATTTATCGTTATTTTCTACATACAGCCCGGCGTTGTCTTCCACCGTAAACTGCCAGTGATTCACCCCGACGGATGCCTGCAGGTGGATCACCCCCTCGCTCAGCAGATGCGAGGTACCATGCTTGATGGCATTTTCGACAATGGGTTGCAGTGAGAAGGCCGGTAACCGTAGCGCCAGCAGGTTTTCTGGCAGATCAAAGGTGATCTGCAGGCGATCGCTGAACCGCGCTTTCTCAATTTGCAGATAAGCATTTACGTGCTCGATTTCATCGGCCAGTGTTACCTGGTCGCCGGGGCGTTTAAGATTTTTGCGAAAGAAGGTGGAGAGATACTGCACCAATTGGCAGGCCTGTTCGCCATCGCGGCGGATCACCGCAACCAGCGTATTAAGCGCATTAAATAGAAAATGGGGGTTTACCTGCGCATGCAACAGTTTGATTTCTGACTGGGTGAGCAGCTGTTTGTGGCGCTCATACTGACCGGCCAGAATCTGGGCCGACAACAAACTGGCGATCCCTTCGCCCAATGTGCGGTTAATCGAGCTGAAGAGACGGTTCTTGGCTTCATACAACTTGATGGTGCCAACTACCGCATGATTCTCACCGCGCAGTGGGATCACCAGCGTTGAGCCAAGCTTACACTGCGGGTGCAGTGAACAGCGGTAGGGCATTTCATTGCCGTCGGCATACACCACTTCGCCCTGCTCAATGGCCCGGCGCGAATGTTCGGAAGCGATCGGCGTGCCCGGCAGATGGTGATCATCACCGGTGCCGATAAACGCCAACAGTTTATCGCAGTCGGTGATGGCGACGGCGCCGATATCCAGCTCTTGATAAATCACCTGCGCCACCTTCATGCTGTTTTCCTGATTAAACCCCTGACGCAGCAGACCTTCGGTACAGGCAGCAATTTTCAGCGCGCGGGCTGAAAAAGCGGTGGTGTATTTTTCAAACATGGCCCGCCGGTCAAGCAGAATGCGCATAAACATGGCTGCCCCCACGCTGTTGGTGACAATCATCGGCAGGGCGATGCTTTTCACCAGCGCCAGGGCTTCATCAAAGGGTTTAGCAACCAGTAGGATCACGCCCATCTGCATGATCTCCACCCCGAGCGTCACTCCGGCGGCGGTCAGTGGATTGAACAGCCGGTCAATGCGCCCACGTCGCAGCATCACCCGGTGCATCAGCCCACCGACCAGTCCGCCAAGAATGGTGGAAAGCATGCAGCTAAGCGCGGTCATCCCTCCGAGAGAATAGCGGTGCAGGCCACCGGTCAGCCCAACCAGCACGCCCACCACCGGACCGCCGAGCAGGCCGCCGAGTACGGCACCAATGGCGCGGGTATTGGCGATAGAGTCCTGAATGTGCAGCCCGAAATAGGTGCCCATGATGCAGAAAATCGAAAAAATCACGTAGCACAACAGCTTGTGCGGCAGGCGCACCGTAACCTGCATCAGTGGAATAAACAGCGGTGTTTTACTCAGCAGGTAGGCGATAACCAGATACACGCACATCTGTTGCAGCAGCAGTAACACTAAGTTGAATTCGTACATCCTGTGGCATACCCCGAAACGAAACGGCACGCACTATAAAGGAGAATGGCATTACAGACTTTGAGGAGACTCACTCATTGGAGATAGCAGAGGGGGAAATAGGAACAAAAAAACCGGCCAGCAGGGCTGACCGGTTTATAAAGGGCGTTTAACGATTATTCAGCGTCAGCAGGGGCTGCCTGACCTGGTTTATGTTCGTGCATTTTCCCCATTTTCTCTGCACGTTTCTGGTAGTTCTCATTGAACTGTTTTTTCTGCTCTGGCGTCAGCAGGTTGTACATTTTGTTCTCAGCGCGGGCACGGTCAAGCATGTGCTGGGACTGCGCCTGAGTGATCGTGTCGATTTGCGATTTCACTTTCGCTTCATCGAAGCTGTCAGCGGCAACCAGACCATGCATGGTGTCCATCTGGGCTTTCATTGGGGCGCGGTCAGGGCGCGGGCCGCTGTCTTTCATGATCTCTTTCATCTGAGTTTTTTGCTGCTCAGTCAGGTTCAGATCAGCGAACGGATTCATACGATGCGGGCCTTTATGCTGCATCATTTTGCCCTGGGTCGCTGCGGCAGGTGCGTCGGTTGCCGGCGTAGTCTCAGCAGCGAAAGCGAAAGAAGCAGAGCTAAGAGCCAGAGTTGAAGCCACAATCATTGCGGTAAATTTACGCATAATTAAATTCCTTATAGGGGTTTCAGGCACGTCGCCCGTTTGTGTTGACGAAGGAAAGTCTAACCCTATGAATGAATAGTAATGCGGGGAAGTTGTAAAAGAGTGAAAGGTGACATGTCGTTTTTAAGACAATCGTGGAGAAAACGTTTAGAAAGCGTAAGCTTGCAAACACAAACCTCGCAATGGTTCAGATTTTTCCTAGGCATTCCGGCACTGAGAAACATTATCACGCTTAATGTTTGACCTCAAAACATCCTCAATGAATACCTTGTACAAGTTAGGATCGGTTTAAGGGGCGTTGAAGTCAGAGATATGACTATAATAGTTAGCATTTGATTAACATCATCTATAACAGTGAGTCACACTATGGCGCTTACCCGTTACGAAAACCTCGCGCAAACGCTGCGCCGTCAGATTGACACCCAGGTCTGGCTGCCCGGCGATAAGCTGCCGTCGCTGCGGGTGAGCTGTAAACAGTCGGGGCTGAGTCTGATGACTGTTTTACAGGCTTACCAGTTACTGGAAAGCCAGGGGCTGATTGTCGCCCGGCCGCAGTCTGGTTATTACGTCGCACCCCGTAAGATGCGGGTAGTGAGCCGGAAGGTCGACCAGACGCTGCATGCCGCCGAGCAGGTGGATGTGAATGACGCGATTTTCGATATTCTCAAAGCCGGGCAGGATGCCTCCATTGTTCCGCTCGGCTCAGCGTTTCCTGACCCAACTCTTTTCCCCCAACCCCGTCTGGCGCGATCGCTTGCCAGCGCCGTACGCCGCATGTCACCGCACAGCGCCATGGCAAACCTGCCGCCCGGCAACGAAGAGCTACGACGCAATATTGCCCAGCGCTACGCGCAAAACGGTATGGAAGTCGCCCCTGATGAAATCGTGATCACGTCAGGTGCAATGGAGTCACTTGGCCTGAGCTTACAGGCGGTTACCGAACCGGGTGACTGGGTAGCGATTGAGTCTCCCGCCTTTTATGGTGTTTTACAGGCCATTGAGCGGCGCAAGCTGAAAGCGGTGGCGATCCCAACCGATGTGCGCACCGGCATTGACCTCGACGCCCTGGAACAGGCGCTGGACACCTATCCGATAAAAGCCTGCTGGCTGATGTCCAACTTCCAGAACCCACTTGGCTGTACGCTTTCGCCGGAGAAAAAGTTGCGGCTGGTCTCGATTCTACAATCTCATGGCGTGACGGTGATTGAAGATGACGTGTATGGCGAACTCTATTTCGGCGGCGAGAGACCGATGCCGCTCAAGGCGTCGGAGAACCGTAGTCAGATTTTGCACTGTTCTTCATTCTCTAAATGCCTGGCTCCAGGTTTTCGCGTTGGCTGGGTCGCTGCGGGGGCTTTTGCCGGACGAATCCAGCGTTTACAGTTGATGAGCACATTGTCAGCCAGCGTTCCGGTGCAGCTGGCGCTGGCCGATTACATGCAGCAGGGCGGTTATGACACGCATTTGCGCCGCCTGCGCCGCCTGCTTGAGCAGCGCCAGATGGCGATGTTCAACGCGATTACCCAGACGTTCCCCGCCAGCGTGTCGGCCAGCCAACCTGAGGGCGGTTACTTCCTGTGGCTGGATCTGGGCGAAAAGGTGGATGCCGCCAGAGTCTACCAGCGTGCCCTGGCTCAGGGTGTCAGCATTGCGCCGGGCACCATGTTTGCCGTCGATGACCGCTACCGGCACTGCATCCGCATCAATACCTCCTTTGAATGGGGGCCCCCGCTGGTGAAGGCCATTCAGATATTAGCCACGCTGGTGGCGGATGAACTGAAATCTTAATGCTCGCTTTCCCGCAACGATTTACCCACATTTCCCCCCGGATGAACCGCCAGCAGCGTCTGTTTGTCAAAACCGTTGCGCAGCATGATGCCGCCGCAGATGGCGTCGAATACCGCCAGTACCAGCACAATTGAGGTGGTCGCCAGCATATTCAGCGGATCAATTTCACGCTGAATATGGGTTTTCAGCACCAGCGTGGAGGCGCGGGCGATAGCCGAGTCGAGGTTCTCAGTGACGCTGATGAGCGTCACGCCTTTGTGTGTCAGCGTCGGCAGCAGGCGTGTCAGCTCTTCGGAGTTGCCACCACGTGAAATCATGATCATCACGTCGTCTGCCCGCAGGAAACCTAAGTCTCCGTGCGCGGCGTCGGTGGCATTGAGAAAAATTGCCGGCTGCTCAACGCAGGCCAGCATGTGCGCCACTTTACGTGCTGCGATCCCCGAGGTGCCGACCCCGGTCACCGCAATCTTGCCTTTGCATGTCGCCAGAGTGTCCAGCACCTGTTGCCAGATTTTCTGGTCGATATTCTTTTGCAATGCCAGCAACTCCTGGCTGTAGGTTTGCCATCCGGCGCAGGCCTGCTGCCATTCGGTAATTTCGTGGTTCCCGGACATCAATGCTCCTCCTGCATCAGACGGCGGTATTTCATGTGGTCGTGATACAGCTCATGAAACACTTTATATTTGCGGTCGTAATACTCTTTGATTTTGTTGGTCTGCGGCGTCACGGTCTTGCCGATGCGGCTCATGGCGGCCATGGCTTCCGGCAATGAGTCATAGGCCCCGGCGGCCACCGTGCCCATCATGGCGCTGCCGAGTAGCATCGCTTCGCTCTCTTCCGGCAGCAGCATGGCGCAACCGGTGGCGTTGGAGTGTTCCTGCACAAATACCGGGTTTTTGGTGCCACCGCCGCTGGCCATCATGGTGTCGATGCAATAACCGCTTTGATTCATGGTTTCAATAATGTGCCGCGTGCCGAGCGCCAGCGCCTGAATGGTGGCCAGATAGTGCAGCGCCATGTCTTCTGGCGTGCGAGACAGTTTCAGGCCGGTCAGCGTACCGGTCAGTGTCGGGTTGGCGCGCGGTGAGCGGTTGCCATGAAAATAGGGCAGCATATGAATGTCTTTGGTCAGGAACGCGATATTTTCCGGCTCCCCAGCCATCTTGCGCAAAATATTGTTCAGCACTTCATAAATGGTCTTGCCGCTGTCTTTACCCTGTTTCAGCAAGTCCTGATAACAAGGGTGTGATTGAATCACGTGGTCGATCAGTGCTCCGGTGGTGGACTGGCCGCCTTCGTTTAGCCAGTAATCCGGCAGAATCGCCGAAAAATAGGGTCCCCAGATGCCGCCGATATACCGAGCGCTGCGCGACATCGCCATATGTGCGGTGGACGTGCCGCCAATCAGCGCGATGCGGTGATCGAAATCGGCGGTTTCCCCAGATGCACCGCTGGCACCCAAAATACCGAGGCTGCCCGCGTGGGCATCGATGATCGACACGCTGACCGCCGTGCCCGCCATCAGCCCCATTTCGGCGGCGGCGCGCTGCGTCAGGCCGTGCCCCAGCGGCTGACCCATGGTTTTCACTTCGCTGCCAATTTTAGCCGCGTTGTTTTCCAGCAGATCTTCCAGCCCGATTTGTTTGAAGTAGCTGGAGTCCCAGCGGTCTTCGTGACCGACGTAGGTCCACTTGCACACCGTCGAGCATAGGGAGCGGGTGGCGTCCTGCGTGGCGCGCCAGGTGAGGAAGTCCGGCAGGTCAAACAGATGACCGACGTTGTTCCATGTCGTCGGCATATGCTGCTTCAGCCACAGCAGTTTTGGTGTCTGCATTTCCGGTGAAATAATCCCGCCGACGAACTCCAGCACGCGGTGGCCGGTAGCATTGATACGTTCGGCCTGTGTAATGGCGCGGTGATCCATCCACACAATTATATTTTGTTCGCTGCGCCCGGATGGGCTGACCGTCAGCGGTTTGCCCTCCTTGTCGAGCACCACCAGTGAACAGGTGGCGTCAAAACCGAGGCCTTTTACCTGAATCGGATTGATGTCAGCCTGATTCATCGCGTCTTTTACCGCATTGCACACCGCCTGCCAGATCTCATCTGAGGATTGCTCGACAAAATCTGCCTTTGGGCGGAAGAGCGTGATATCACGGCTGGCCTGACCGACCATACGTCCGGTCATGTCAAAGACACCCGCACGGGCGCTGCCGGTTCCTACATCTACTCCAATAAAATAACTCGCCATGTTCTTTCCCTTCGGTAAAAAGCTGTTCGCTTAAGATTGTCGATTTTGTAAGGCGATAAACAGGATCAGGACGCCGCCCCAAAGTGCCATGGTTAAATAACTGCTGACGCCCATCAGGTTCAGGCCACTTTCCAGCATCTGTAAGACGATAAGGGCGAGTACCAGGCCCAGTACGCGGCCAAAACCACCGTCCGGGTTAATGCCACCCAGTACCGAGGCCAGAATGGTGACCAGTAGGTAGGAGTCGCCATAACCGGCCTTGGCCGAGTTGAATTTCGACATCATCAGCAGCGCGGCCCCCCAGCCCAGCAGGGCGGAAAGCACATACACCGCGATGGTGACCTTGTGAGTATTCACGCCGCTAAAACGTGTGGCCTGTTCGTTGGATCCCATCAGGTACAAACTGCGACCCAGCGTGGTGTGTTCGAGTAATACCCACAGCAAAAGGGCCACCAGTAAAAACAGCAGCAGTGCCACCGGAATACCCAGCAGGCTGCCGTTACTGAGGTATTGAATGGCCACCGGGAAACCGGAGATCACCGCGCCGCTGGTCAGCAGGATATTCAGCCCAGCGATCAGCGTCATGGTGCCGAGCGTGGCGAGAATCGGGGAGACGCCAATGTAAGCAATCAGCGCGCCGTTCAGGGTACCAATCGCCAGAGCAACCGCCAGTCCGGCCAGCATGGCCAGCACGAAATAGCCCGGCTGGTCAGGGTGCGCCACCAGGATAGCGGCCATCACCAGCGAACAGGCGTTAGCTCCGGCGATCACTGACAGGTTGATACCGCCAGTCAGCATAGTGATACCCATTCCCAGCGCCAGCATGCCTAAAATGGGCAGTTGTGATGAGATGGACTGGAAGTTACCGAGGCTGAAGAACTGCTCACCCAGCGTGAATGAGAACAGCAGGGCCACGGCCAGGATGATCAGTAACTGCAAGCGGATGACGCGGTCACCGGGGAGAAATCGCGTTAAGGTTGTCATGTTACATTCCCTTCGCCAGTTTGCGTTTTTCGTTCCACGCGGTGCTGCTGATGCTGACCAGAATGATCACGCCGCTAAACACCTGATGCCAGTAAGAAGAGATACTCAGCAGGGTCAGGCCGTTTTGCAAAAATGCCAGCAGCATGACGCCGAGTACCGTGCCGGTCAGCGACCCGCGCCCTCCGGTCATGCTGGTACCGCCCAACACCACCGCCGCCAGTACGGTCAGCTCATAGCCAAGCAGCGAATTGGGGGCAACCGACTGAGTGATTTGTGCCTGTACCACGGCAGCAATCCCGGCCAGCAGCCCCATAAATCCGTAGACGTAGAAGTGCAACCGTAGAATATTCAGGCCCAGACGTGATGCCGCGTCGCGGTTGCTGCCCATGGCGTAAATCTGGCGGCCAATGCGGGTGCGGTTCATCAATACTCCGGTGGCAACGATCACGCCAATCAGGCTGAGTAGCGGTAATGTCAGGCCGTAGTCATAGCCGTCGGCGGCAGTGAAATGGAACCAACTGATGCCGTTCATAAACCAGTCTGGGAAACCGTATAGCCAGGTGCCGTTGGTCAGATAGACCAGCAGGCCGTAGAACAGATTCAGCGTGGCGATGGTGATAATGATCGCCGGGACCCGCAGCCAGTAGACCAGAAATCCATTGACCAGTCCGAGCAGCAGGCCAACGCCCATTGCCATGCCGAAGGCCACCGGGAAGCTGCCCCCGTGGTGAATGATGTAGCTTGCCATCACGTATTGCGCAATTGACGTCACGGCCGGGAAGGAGATGTCGATGCCTCCGGCAATCAGCACCACAAACAAACCGCAGGCCAGAATGCCGAGAATGGCATAGCTGGTGGCGACGTCGGTGAGGTTGCCGAGTGTCAGAAACTCGTTGGTGGAGAGACTCAGCCCTATCGCCAATATCAGCACCAGCAAACCCAGCCAGAATTCATGCTGCGCAAAGGCGTTACTTAGTTGTTTTTTACCCATTGATCACCTCCGCAATTTGCGTTTCGCTGCACTGATGAGGCGCAAATTCAGCAATTAACTGGCCTTTACGCATCACCAGAACGCGGTGACTGTTGTAATAGGCTTCGGGAATTTCATCGCAAATCATCAGGACCGCCATGCCGGATTCGGCCAGATCCCGCGCAATGCGGTAGATTCCCTCTTTATTGGCGATATCCACGCCGACCGTCGGTGAGTCGAGGATCAAAATATGCGGATTTGTCGCCACCCACTTGGCGATCGCAATACGCTGCGCATTACCGCCCGACAGGGTTTTCACCGGCAGCCCGCTGTCCGAGACTTTAATATTCAGGTCGCGGATCAAATCTTTGACGACCGAAGCCGCCTTGCGGTGATCCATCAGCCCGCTGCGGGTTTGCAGCTTGTTGAAAATCGACACCAGCGTGTTGTCATAAATGGACTGCTCCATGATTAAACCCTGCGTCAGGCGGTCTTCCGACACGTAGGCAATACCGTGGCGGATAGCATCCCGGTTGCTGCGCAATTTGACCTTCTTGCCGTTCACTTTGATATCGCCACTGTCCGGCTGGCTCATGCCAAACAGGCTCATGCACAGTTCGGTACGCCCGGAACCAAGCAGGCCGATGATCGAGGTGATTTCGCCCTGACGCAGCGACAGGGAAATATCCTCATACTGGCCTGTTCGGCTCAGATGGCTGACTTCCAGCAGCGGCGTGGCCTCTGCCGGGGCGCGTTGCGGCAAATGGCTGTAGCTGAAGCGCTGGCCGGTCATCAGAAACGCCAGCTCGTTGCTGTCGAGATCGCTGGCCGGATAGGTGCCGACCAATTTGCCGTCGCGCATCACGCTGATGCGATCGGCCACTTCCATCACTTCGTCCAGACGGTGGCTGACAAACACCACACATATTCCGGCGGCTTTGAGTTCATTCACCACCCGCAGCAGGCCATTCACCTCGGTGCGGGTCAGTGATGCTGTCGGTTCGTCCATGATAACCAGACTCGCGTCAGCAGCGATTGCCCGGCATATTGCCACCAACTGACGGTCAGCGATCGACAACTTTTCGACTTTACGATCGGGATCCAGAGACACCCCAACCCGTTGCATGGCAGCCAATGCTTTTTTGCGCATGGCCTCGCGATGTACCCAAAAATCACCGCCCGGAAGGTAGCGGTGAATAGCAATATTTTCGGCAACCGATAAATTAGGAAATAACGACAGATCCTGGTAAATCACCTGAATGCCGTAATAAGAGGAGAGCTGCGGGGTCAGCGAATGGAATAATTTGCCATCAAGGGTGATCGCTGCGCCTTTCTCCGGCTGATAAACCCCTGAAATCACTTTAATAATGGTGCTTTTTCCGCAACCATTTTGACCCGCAAGGCAGTGTACTTCGCCTCTATTTAAGGTCAGGGTGACATTATCCAGCGCCAGTACGCCGGGAAATTTTTTACTGATACGCTCAAGGCTAATAAAAGCCTGAGGCGCAATCGAGGGCGTGAGCGACGTGGAGTCTGATGAAGTATTCATCACATTATCCTTACAGCATGGATTGTTTATTTTATTTATTATGATGTTGAATAGAAAAGCAGATACGGCACAGCGAATAATGCCGTATCTGTTCCTATTTGCCTGGTGAGGGCGCTGGGAATAAAAATATTCCCGGTAAAACAAATTTCGTATCCCCAAACTCATTCATTCAGGATGAAGGGGATATTAGAAACCGAGTGACTTGGCATTGTCTTTCGTCACTTCGAGGATCTTATTAAAACGAATAACGTGCTTATCCATATCGACGTCGGCTTTACCCAAGCCGTCGATGCTCAGATCTTTGGTGACGGGTTTGCCCTGTAGCATCTGGTCGGCCACGCTGACCAGTGCGAAACCGGCATCTTTCGGATCCCACAGCAGCACTTTCTTAATGTCGCCGCGCATCAGGTAAGGGGCAGCCTGAGCAGGCATCGCGATACCCACGACGGCAATTTTATCTTTGGCGCGTTTTTGCTGCACAGCCTGACCTGCACCGATTGGGCCTAATGAACCAAAACCGATGATCCCTTTCATATCAGGATAGGTTTTCATTAAATCCAGGGTGGTGGAGTAAGACTTATCAATATTTTCAGCCACCGGCAGACGCGACGTCACTTCATGCATATCCGGGTATTTTTCTTTCTGATATTTAATCGCCGCATCTGCCCAGGCATTGTGTAAAGGCACGGTCAGCGAGCCGACATAAATCGCGTAGCCACCTTTACTGCCCATATCTTTGGCTAACTCATCCATGTTGGCTTCGGCATATTTCTGGCTATCAATGGTTTCAATATCCCACTGACCAATTTGCTGGTCTGGTGATTCATGGGTTAATACCACGATACCGGCATCACGGGCTTTTTTAAGCACCGGTTCTAATACCTTGGCGTCGTTGGGCACCACAATAATGGCATCCACTTTTTTGGCGATTAAATCTTCGATGACTTTCACCTGCGCTGCCGGGTCTGGCGTCGCAGCGCCCACCTGATACGCGTTAACGTGAAGTTTCTGCGCAGCATCTTTTACGCCGACTTCCATGCGGGTGAACCAGGGAATGCCGGTGACTTTGGCCACCAGAGCGATATTGTAAGATTTTTCGGCGAAGCTGGGTGTCGAGACCAACATGCATGCAGAAACCACACATGCACTGACTAATGCGAGGTTAAATTTCATGGCTGTACCTTTCTTATGATCTTTTGTGTAGGGAGGTGGTTATTTTTTCCACGTACTGAGAGTAACAAAGGGCAAATGTCCTGCACGCAGAAAAGTGAACGAATTGTGATAAAAGCCCACTAATGTGAAATTATGTGAGTTTAAATGTTAATTAATGGTTAATTTAATTATGAGGCTGGGCGGAAGTGCGCAGAAGAGAGGGTTTCTATGTTAAATAAAATGAGAAAATGCATCAAATATTTATCAATTAATTAACAATTCAATGCAGCGAACCCGTTGCTGACGAGGTAAGCAGCCAGCCGGGCAAAACAGAATGCACAGACTGTGAGAATAGTCACGTATTGCCCAGCCACGGGGCAGATATTTTGCTCGCAACCGCCCATGACATCCCCATCATGGTGCGCCACTCTCCCTGAAATGGTGCATTCCCCCGCGCCGCTTCTCACCCCAACATGCCGCCGGTCACACTCCTGAGCGAAATATTTAAAAATTCATGCCTGCATACTCAGTCGAATGGCTTTCATGCTGCGAAAGGGAATTATTTTTATTATTCAGTTTTTATGCATTTTATGTGAATAACGGCCGCTTTTAAGTGGTTGTTTTTTCTTACTCAAGCCAATTTTATGCATTTTTTCCCTTTGCTGGCACGAAGACTGCAATCTATTATCAAGCCAAGAGAGTTAATTTTTTAACTTAAAAGTAACAATTTCGTAGCAGTCCGACCCCCTTTGACTCTGAGGTAGATATGCAACAACAACAAAACGTCAGCCGCCAAAACTTTGATGACTGGATGGTGCCGGTGTATGCACCTGCTGCCTTTATCCCGGTGCGCGGCGACGGCTCCTGGTTGTGGGACCAGGAGGGCAAAGACTATATCGATTTCGCCGGAGGCATTGCGGTCAATGCGTTGGGCCATGCCCACCCGGAAATCAAAAAAACGCTGGTGGAGCAGGCAGAAAAGGTTTGGCACCTGGGCAATGGCTACACCAACGAACCGGTATTGCGTCTGGCAAAACAACTGATTGATGCCACCTTTGCCGACAAAGTGTTCTTCTGTAACTCGGGGGCGGAAGCCAACGAAGCGGCACTGAAACTGGCGCGTCTGTACGGCCGCAAACAGGGTGGGAATAAGAGCGAGATCATCGCGTTCAAAAACGCTTTCCATGGCCGCACGCTGTTTACTGTCACGGCGGGCGGACAGCCAAAATATTCCGAAAATTTCGCACCACTGCCGCAGGACATTACCCATCTGCCGTTTAATGATCTGGCCGCTGTCGCCAGCCAGATTTCTGAGCGCACCTGTGCGGTCATCGTTGAGCCGATTCAGGGCGAGGGCGGCGTACTGCCCGCGGATGCCCACTTCCTGCAAGGGTTACGCGAGCTATGCGACAAACATCAGGCGCTGCTGATTTTCGACGAAGTACAGACCGGCGTTGGCCGCACGGGTGAGCTCTATGCTTACCAGAGCTACGGCGTGGTGCCAGATATTCTGACCAGTGCCAAGGCGCTGGGCGGCGGTTTCCCGATTGGCGCGATGCTGACGCTCGACCGCTACGCCGTATTGTTCCAGCCTGGCACCCACGGCACCACCTACGGCGGCAACCCGTTGGCAACGGCGGTGGCGGGCAAAGTATTGTCGCTTATCAATACCCCGGAAGTGCTGAGCGGCGTGCAGAAACGCCATCAATGGTTTATCGATGGCCTGAAACGGATTAACGACCAGTATCACGTGTTTTCTGAAGTGCGCGGTGCCGGGCTGTTGCTGGGGGCGGTCATGAGTGAACCTTATGCCGGTCAGGCCAAACAGCTCAACACCCTGGCGGCGGAAGAAGGGCTGATTGCGCTGATCGCCGGTCCCGATGTGTTGCGCTTTGCGCCGTCACTGATCATTCCGGGTACGGATGTTGAAGAAGGTCTGAACCGCCTCGAGCGGGCAGTAAAACGCCTCTGCGCGTAAGATCCCACCCAGTTAACGAGGTAAAAACCATGATGTTGATACGTCCTGTGCGGCCCGGCGACCTCGCCGATATCCTGCAGTTGTCAGGCAAAACCGGCATCGGTTTAACCTCTTTGCCCAAAGATGAGGCGCACCTGCGCACGCGCATTGAGCGCTCGGTTGCCACCTGGGAAGGACGGCTGGAGAAGGCCGATCAGGGCTATCTGTTTGTGCTTGAGGACACCGATCTCAGGCAAGTGGTGGGTGTCAGCGCCATTGAAGTCGCGGTAGGACTGAGCGAGCCCTGGTACAACTTCCGTCTCGGCACGCTGGTGCATGCGTCGAAAAGCCTCAACATTTATAAGCCGGTGCCGACGCTGTTTCTCAGCAACGACCACACCGGCTATACCGAACTCTGCACGCTGTTTCTCGACCCCGATCACCGTCTGGGCAAGAACGGTCAGCTATTGTCGAAAGTCCGCTTTCTGTTTATGGCGGCGTTCCGGGAGCACTTCTCACGCAAAGTGATTGCCGAAATGCGCGGTATTTCTGATGACAGCGGCCATTCGCCATTTTGGGACAGCGTAGGGCGGCACTTTTTCGGCATGGAATTCGCCGAAGCCGACCGCCTGACCGGCGTGGGGCAAAAATCCTTTATTGCCGAACTGATGCCGAAACACCCTCTTTATACCGATTTACTCAGCCCCGAAGCGCGTGAAGTGATAGGTCAGGTGCATCCGCAAACCGCACCCGCGCGCGCCGTACTGGAAGGTGAAGGGCTGCGTTATGCCGGTTACGTGGATATTTTCGACGCCGGCCCGACGCTGGAAGGCGAAATTGATGAGCTGCGGGCGGTGAAAAACAGCCGCCTGCTGACGGTTAAAATCAGCGAGCAGATCTTTGATGAAGATGCACCGCTCTACCTGGTCGCTAATGAACATTATCAGGATTTCCGCGCGGCACTGGTGCCCGGCGGTCATTCACTGAGCAAACTGACGATTGATGCTGCCACAGCCCAAACGCTCGGCGTCACGGCCGGGGGGAAAATCCGCGCTGTGGCGCTGTTTCCCTTTCAAGCCTGCGCCAGCGCATCACCCTTAATCGACGAACACACCGATTCAAGCACAGAGGAAAGCCTCGCATGATACATCCCGCACTGTTTATTCAAGGCCAATGGCGTAGCGGACAAGGCACGTTGCTGGAGAAAACCAATCCGGCGGATAACGCCGCGCTGTGGTCTGCGCTGTGTGCCAGCCCGCAAGATGTGGAAGCGGCCTGCGCCGCCGCCCGTGAGGCTTTTCCGGCCTGGGCACGCAAAACGCTGGCCGAACGCGCTGCGGTGATTGGCCGTTTCGCCGAATTATTGACCGAACATAAAAGCCGCCTGGCGGAAATCATCAGCCTTGAAACCAGCAAACCGCACTGGGAAACGCTGACCGAAATTCAGGCCATGATTGGCAAAGTGGCGATTTCACTTGAAGCCAATCAGGCGCGTACCGGTGAAAAACACACGCCGATGCCCGATGGCGAAGCAGTGCTGCGCCACCGTCCGCACGGCGTGCTGGCGGTGTTCGGCCCGTATAACTTCCCCGGACACCTGCCCAACGGTCACATCGTACCTGCGCTGCTGGCGGGTAACACCATCGTCTTCAAGCCGAGCGAACTTACGCCAAAAACGGCGGAAGAGACCGTGAAATTGTGGCAACAGGCCGGGCTGCCTGACGGCGTGCTTAATCTGGTGCAGGGTGGCCGTTCGACCGGTGAAGCGCTGGCTGCGTCATTGCAAATCGATGGTCTGCTGTTTACCGGCAGCGCAGATACGGGTTATCAACTGCATCGTCAGTTAGCCGGGCAGCCGGAGAAAATTCTGGCGCTGGAAATGGGCGGTAATAACGCGTTGATCGTCGAGCCGGTTGAAGATATCGACGCAGCGGTCAACCTGACCATTCAGTCTGCGTTTATCTCCGCCGGGCAGCGCTGCACCTGTGCGCGCCGCCTGCTGGTCAGGCAGGGCGCGGCGGGCGATGTATTTATTCAACGACTGGTGGAGGTGACCGCGTCACTTTTGGTTGGGCGCTGGAACGACCAGCCGCAGCCGTTTATCGGCGGAGTGATTTCCGATGCCGCTGCCCGCCAATTGCTGAAAGCGCAGGATAACTTACTCGCGCTCGGCGGTAAGTCGTTGTTGGTGCTCACCCGGCCGGACCCGCACAGCACCTTGCTGAAACCGGGCATTATCGACCTGACCGGCGTGGCTGGTGTGCCGGATGAAGAGTATTTCGGCCCGCTGCTCAGTGTGATCCGCTATACCGATTTCGACCAGGCGGTTGCCATGGCTAACCAGACCCGTTTCGGGCTGGCGACCGGGCTGATTTCCAACAAACGTGCGCAGTTTGATCAATTGCTGATTGAAGCCCGCGCCGGGATTGTGAACTGGAACAAACCGCTGACTGGCGCGTCGAGCAATGCGCCGTTTGGCGGCATCGGCGCTTCCGGCAACCATCGCCCGAGCGCCTATTACGCCGCAGATTACTGCGCCTGGCCGATGGCATCGCTGGAAAGCGACAAACTGGAACTCCCCGTGACGTTGTCACCTGGAATTGATTTCAGCAGCGTCTGAAGACCATCAGCAATGCAAAAAGGAGAGACGCATGTCTGGATGTGAAGCAAATTTCGACGGGCTGGTCGGGCCGACGCACCATTACGCGGGGCTGTCGTTCGGCAATGAGGCATCGACGCGCAATCAGCACGCCGTGGCCAACCCAAAACTGGCGGCCAAACAGGGTTTGCAGAAGATGAAATCTCTGGCCGATCTCGGTTTCGCACAGGGCGTTTTGCCCCCGCACGAGAGGCCGCATTTAGCCACGCTGCGCCAGATGGGCTTTGGCGGCAGCGACCGCGACGTGCTGGCGCAGGCGCAGGCCTATTCGCCGCGTCTGCTGTCGTCGCTCAGTTCCGCGTCATCCATGTGGGTGGCCAATGCCGCGACGGTTTCCCCGTCGGCGGACAGCGCCGACGGACGCACGCATTTCACCGTTGCCAACCTGAACAATAAATTTCATCGCGCCATCGAAGCGGAGACTACCTCGGCCATTTTGCGTGCGACGTTTAAGCATGACGGCCATTTTGCTCACCACGGTGCCTTGCCGCAGGTGGCGGCGATGGGGGACGAAGGTGCCGCCAACCACAACCGGCTGTGCGGAGATTACGACCAACCGGGGGTCCAGGTGTTTGTCTATGGCCGTCACGGACTGGTGACCGGCGACAATGAACCGGTACGTTATCCGGCGCGTCAGACCCGTTTAGCCAGCGACGCGGTGGCGAGGTTGCATCAGCTCAGTCCTGCGCGCACGGTGTTTGTTCAGCAAAACCCTGAGGCCATTGATCGCGGTGTGTTTCATAACGACGTGATTTCCGTCAGTAACCGCAACGTGCTGTTCCACCATCAGCAGGCTTTTCTCAATTCTGACCAGGCGCTGGACGAGATCCGCCGCAAAATGGCGGCGCTGGAGCTGGATTTCCAGCCTGTCGCCGTGCCGCAGTCCCGGATATCGATTGACGATGCGGTCGCCACCTACCTGTTTAACAGCCAGTTGCTGAGCAAAAACGACGGCAAGATGATGATTGTGGTGCCGGAAGAGTCCCGCCAGCATACCGGCGTGTGGGATTATCTTTGCGAGTTGCAAGAGAGCGGCGGTCCGATTGATCAAATCGAAGTGTTTGATCTGCGGGAAAGTATGCGTAACGGTGGCGGGCCTGCCTGTCTGCGGCTGCGGGTGGCGCTCAACCGCGCTGAACTGGCGGCAGTTAATGACGGTTCGTTGATGAACGATGTGCTGTTTTCCCGTCTCAATCAGTGGGTGGATGCGCATTACCGCGACCGGATGCAGGCCGACGACCTGGCTGATCCGCAGTTACTGACCGACGTGCGCTACGCGCTGGATGAGCTGACGCAGATCCTCGGTCTGGGTGCCATTTACCCGTTCCAGCGCTAAATGATCACGGAGTATCTATGTTTGATTTCCTGACCCAAACCCTGAGCGGTGAACCGCCTGCGGCGACGACCGGTCAGACGGCAACGCTTGACTGGATATGGCGGGCCGAGGGGATTCTGGAGCTTTCGCCACATCAACCCTGCAACAGTGCGGTGGTGATTTCGGCTGGCATCCATGGCAATGAAACGGCGCCTATCGAGCTGCTTAATCAGTTGGTGTCTGAACTGCTGCGCGGTGAACGTGCGCTGAAGGTGCGGCTGTTGGTGTTGCTGGGCAATCCGCCATCGATGCAGGCGAATAAACGCTTTGTCGATGCTGACATGAACCGCATGTTCGGCGGCCGCCATGCACGCTATGTTCCGGGCGGTGAAACCCGCCGTGCGCACCAGCTCGAACAGGCGATGGCGCTGTTTTACCGTACCTCATCTGCTGCCGGAGCCATCCGGCGTTTTCATTATGATCTGCACACCGCGATTCGCGGTTCGTTGCATGTGCGTTTCGGCCTGTTACCGTTACAGACCCGCCCGCATGGTGCGGAGATGCTCCACTGGCTGGACGCCGCCGGGCTTGACGCGTTGGTCTTTCACCGTTCGCCCGGCGGCACCTTTACTCATTTCAGCAGCGAAGTGTTCTGCGCCGACAGTTGTACGCTGGAGCTCGGTAAAGCCTTGCCGTTTGGCAGCAACGATCACCAGCAGTTCACGGGCATCCGGTTGGCGCTGGAAGCCTTAGTCAGCGAAAAGCCTCTGCCAGAACGGCAGGCCGACGCACCGCTAAAACGTTACCGCGTCACGCAGGATATCCTCCGTTCGCAGGAGGATTTTCAATTACATATTCCGGGTGATGCCCTGAATTTCTCTCCTTTCCCCAAGGGGTTTGTGATAGCGGAGGAAACCGGTAAGGTTTTTCGGGTTGAAGCGCCGGAAGAATATGTGTTGTTCCCGAATGCGTCGGTGGCGCTGGGGCTGAGGGCTGGCCTGATGTTAGAGTTGGAGCGCTTTTGATAAAGCGGGGAAAATCTTTTTAAATTCAAAACCTTGGGCCTGCTGCCCAAACCCGCCCAAAAGGAGGCGTAAACGCGCCTCCTCTTGGAACTCCTGCGTTTTTTCTCTGAGACACCGACAGCTTCGCCGCTGGCAGGGCACGTGTTTCAGCCACTTCCGTTCACGGCGCAAAATGTCACGGCTACGCCGTCCCCGTATTTCGGGATTCGAGCCTCAGGTCTCGAACCTCTCATCCGGTGCCATTTTTGACTGCGCCTTAGCGGCTATGTAGGTCAAAAGATAAAAAAACAGAATAAAAGACAATAAACTTGTCTGGTTTTGAATTTAAAAAAGTATAGGCCGCATTCAAAAATGGCGCTGAACGAGAGGTGAAAAACCGCGAGTCTTTTTTCGCGGGTTGTAACCCGAAGTGAAGGTACCGCCTAAGCGGCGACATTTTGCGGCTATAACAGCGGCACCTGAAACACGGCCATTGTGACCTGCGCAGCTGCTGTTTTTAAAAAGCTCGGAGTCCAGAGGGCCGAGCGACTGCGGCCCTCTGGTCGGTGTGGGCCGACGCCCACGACCTTGACCTTGAATTTTAAAAAGCGAATTCGGATCGCAACCCGAAGCCAACACGGTGTGGGCCGACGCCCACGACTTTGAAGTTGAATTTGAATTTAAAGATTTAAAGATTTAAAGATTCAAAAGCAGGTTTGGGCTGCTGCCCAAGAGGTTGATAGCGGCAAAATCGCCCACCAACGACTACGCTTCTCTTTAATGATCCCTTTGTCATCATAAGGACAAATATGTTCACTCATCGGTTAGTTTTTCCCGCCAGCGTGTTGCGTGGCCGCGGGGCGGTAAAGCATCTGGGGGCCGTGTGCGGGCGTCTGGGGCAGCGGGCGTTACTGGTGGGTGGGATACGCGGGATTGAAAGCGTGGAAGCGCGGGTGGCTGACCAGATGGAACAGCAGATGGTCAGTTATCTGGGGCATGAAGTCTTCAACGGCGAATGCTGTCAGGAGGAGATTGCCCGGCTGGCGGAGGTTTTCCGCGTTCAGGGCGTTGAGGTGATTGTCGCCACTGGCGGTGGTAAGGCGCTGGATACCGCCAAGGCGGCGGGCGTGGCCTGTAATCTGCCGGTGGTGACACTGCCGAGTATCGCCGGGACCTGTTCGGCGGTGACGTCGCTGTCGTTTCGTTATCATCAGGACGGGCAGTTCCGCGATATGTTTCCGCTCACCTATGGCCCGGCGGCAGCGGTGATCGATGCTGATATTTTGGCACAGGCGCCGCTGAACTGGCTCTCGGCAGGGATCGGCGATACGCTGGCGAAATGGTATGAGTACCGCGCCATCAGCGACATGAACGCGCTGTCAGGCTTGTCGGGCGTGGCGCGCACCAACAGCGAGCTGTGCTTTACGCTGATAGAGCACTTTGCCGCCGACGCCTGTCTGGCGGTGGAACAAGGTAAAGCCAATGCGGCGCTGGAGCAGGTGCTCGACGCCATTTTCCTTTATGCCGGGCTGACGTCGATCATGAGCAACGGCGCGCATACCGGGGCGGCGCACGCCCTGTATGAGGGGTTCACCGCGTGCAGCAAAACCCGCCACTTCCCACACGGGCTGCTGGTGGGTTATGGCAATTTATGCCTGCTGGCGCTGGAAAATCGCAGTGACGAAGAGCTGCACAGTGCGCTGGCGTTGGCGCGGGCCAGTGCGATCCCAACACAGCTGGACCATCTGGCCGAAGGCATTACCGAGCAGGATCTGGCCGATATTATTGACCGCAGCCTGAGTGCGCCGGATATGGCCAATATGCCGTTTGAAGTGGATTTCGCCGCCATGCAGGCGGCGATTGAACGAGTCAATAGTTTAAGCCAGACCCTTATCTGAGGCGTTTACTTGCGCCGTTTGGCGGCCACCACGTCATGCGTACGCTGCAAGGCTTCGCGGGCAGCGGGCAGGCGCTGGGTCACGCCAATAAACAGACAGTCGATGATCAGCAATTGGCTGGTGCGGCTGGCCATCGCGGCGGCGCGAAAACCCAGTTCCCGGCCGCTGGTCAGTAACACACAGTCGGCTTTGCGGCCAAGTGTGGAGCGGGCACCGGCGGTGATCGCCAGCGTAAAAGCCCCGGCGTTTTTGGCTTGTTGCAGGGCGTCGACCGCCTCGCTGGTTTCGCCGGAGTGCGAAATGGCCAGCGCCACGTCCATCGAGGTCAGCAGACAGGCGCTGACCAGACTTTCATCCCCGCTGCCGTAAGTCTGGCAGGCGATACCAATGCGCCGGAGCTTCTGGCAGAAATCCTGTGCTACCAGCGCAGAAGCCCCGACACCATACACATCAATGCGCCGCGCATGGCTGAGGGCATTGATCGCTTGTTCCAGCCCGTCGCTGTCAATCAACTCCGCCGTTGCCATCGCACCTTCCACTTCAAACGCCAGCAGTTTGCGCAAAATCTGCTGCGGGCTGTCCTGATCGGTAATGTCGGCCACCAACGGCGAGGGCGGCTGCGTCTCGTCACGGGAGAGTTCGGCAGCCAGCGCCAGACGCAGCGCCGGGTAGCCCTCAAACCCCAGACGGCGGCTGGCGCGTACCACCGTGGCGGTGCTGGTCGCTGCCTGTTTCGCCAGTTCAGTGACGCTGATATGCGCAATGCGCTGCGGATCTTCGGCGATAAGGCTCACCACCCGCTGCTCTGCCTGTGAAAAGCTGCCTTGTAGTGCGCGCAGCCGGGCTTCCAGCCCCAGTGCGCCAGAAAAAGTATTCATATTATTTTTCCAGCTCACGCAGGTGATCATCTTTACGCAGCGTCATCAGGGCAAACAGGCTGACGATACAGGTGCCAACCACGTAATAGGCCGGGATATCCAGATTGCCGGTCTCTTTAATCAGGCCGGTGATGATAAGCCCCGCGCAGCCGGAGAAAACGGCATTCGACAGCGAGTAGGAGAGGCCAAGGCCGGTATAACGCACGCGGGTGGGGAACATCTCCGCCAGCATCGCCGGGCCGGGGCCGGCAATCATGCCGATAGCCGCACCGGCAATCAGCACCGCGATGCCTTTGGCTACCAGGCTGCTTTGGGTGTCCTGCAACAGGTGCAGCAGCGGGAAGGTGAGGAGTATCACCGCCAGCACCGCCATGATCATCACTTTCTTACGGCCAATTTTATCGCTGAGGATCCCCGCTGGCAGGATAGCCAGCGCAAAGCCGATATTCGCCAGCACGGTCGCCACCAGCGCTTGCAGGAAAGTGGCGTGCAGGGAGGTTTGCAGGTACGAAGGCATCACCACCAGGAAGGTATAGCCGCCTGCGGACCAGCCCATCATGCGGCCAATGCCCAGCGCGATGGCTTTGAGCGTGGCGACAGCAGAGGCTTTCTCGGCGGCGGTTTTCTTGCTTTTGGCCGGTACTCGCTGGCTAGCCTGGAAGCTTGGGGTTTCATCGAGTTTCAGCCGCAGCCAGAGAGCAACAAAGCCCATCGGCAGCGCCAGCAGGAAGGGAATACGCCAGCCCCACTCTTTCATCTGCGCATCGGGCAGGGTTTGAACCAGCAGCGCCACCAGACCGACGCCGGTCAGCAGGCCAAGGGCGACGGTGAAGGACTGCCATGCGCCGTACAGGCCGCGTTTACCCTTCGGGGCAAATTCGGTCATCAGCGAGACTGCACCACCAAATTCCCCGCCCGCGAACAGCCCCTGGAACATGCGCAATAGCGTCAATAACAGCGGAGCCGCCACGCCAATTTGTGCGTAGGTCGGTAACAGGCCGATCAGCGCGGTGGCGAGGGTCATCAGCAGCACTACGGCAATCAGCGTCGGTTTACGGCCAATGCGGTCGCCAATGCGGCCAAAGATAATGGCGCCAATCGGGCGGCAGAAGAAGGCCAGTGCGAAAGAGGCGTAAGTGAGGATAAGCCCTGTCATGCCGCTCTGGCCTTCGAGGGTAAAGAAGTTACCGGCGATAAGCGTGGCCAGATAGCCGTAAACGCCGAATTCATACCATTCGATAAAGTTACCGACCGAACCGGCCACCAGTGCGCGGCGTGACTGCCCGGCGCTGATAATTGGCGGTAAGGTGTTTTGGTTGAGTGTTGCTGTATTCCCTGAGCTGGTCATTCGTTACCTCAAATAGAAGTGAAGATCGTTTTTTTTATAGTGTGAAAGGCGCGATGAAAAAAAGTTGTAAACAATTTTCTAAATTTATGCTGATTTAATGTCAATTATTTTCATGTTTTGAACAAAATAAAAGCGAAAGATGTGGAGCAGGCAACGTTTTGCGGGGGAAAGGGGCAGGGACAGGCAAAAAAACAGGCTGCTCCTTTTCGGGGGCAGCCTGTTTTTTAAGGAAGTGGGGAAGGTGCTAATTCAGAGGGTATGAATATCTATACCATCGCCGATTTGACTGCTCTGATAATAGTTACGCGGGACTTCCACCTGATACTGTTGGTTGTCGCAGGCAACTTCCAGAATGTAGCGCTCATTTTCGAAGGAGTCGATTGGGATGAAGCCGAAAAAACCTTCTGCCACGCTGAAAGTGCGTGAAGAGGGAATGGCGTAACGGTGAACAATCCTTGCTCTAAGCGGCTGCTGCTGGCCGGTTAACGTGTTCCATACGCGGTTAACAGGTTGCGACAGTGTGGCGAGCACATCTGAGGCCAGCGATTTGATAGTCATAGGGTGAATACCTCGTTGGTCTATCCCCGTCATCCTTCAAGCTGCCTCTGCGTTGGCTGCCTTCATTCACCCCGGTCACTTACTTATGTAAGCTCCAGGGGATTCATGGCGTTGCCGCCTTGATGCAGCTCGAATGTTTTAGGGGCTTATAACCTAATTCTTATAATTTCCTTTGGCTAAGATCCAATCTTTTTTTCACCTAAGCTTAGTGCTTTCTTCATTTTTTTTGGTTAAGTGCCGGAGATTTCAGCGCTTATTTCAGGCCGGGCTTTTTCTTTTTTTGCCCGATTTGCGTTCTGCTAGCAATAACGGGCAGGAAGGGCACATCACATGGTCGGCCAGATCATAGCGCAGGCAACACTGACGGCGGAATTGCGGGCTGTTTTCATCCTGCGGATCTTCCGGGCGCAGGGGTTGATGCAGCGGGTTTTTGCCGCCGTAATGCAGTTCGCGGGCGTCGAGCAGTGCCATACCGTCGGAGATATTGGCATTGACCCGTTCTGCCTGCTTAATTCCCCAGGCGACGCGCACGCCTGCGTTACTCCAGTAAATTCCCGGTTTCAGCCCGGAGAGATCCGCCAGAGCCTGACATACCGGGCGAAGATGCTGTTCGATCATCGAATCAAAACGCGCCATCGGCTGCGCTGAGTGCAGCGCTTCGCCGGGGCCGTTGAGGTAAATTTGGTTTGGTAGCCCCTCTTCTTGCAACGAGATATAGACGTCCTGTGCGGCGATGGGCAGCTGCCAGCCCTGACTGAGGGAGACGATCACCCAGCCCGGCAGCAGGTTGGCGAAGTACCACTGTGACCACATCGAAATACGCGCACGGCGTTTTTCCGTATGACATGCATCTTCCGCATACATCGACAGATAGCGTTCAAGCACGCTGTTGCAGCCCTCGGCGGTGGTCAGCAGGGACATCGGCAGCGCGTGAGTCACCAAGGGTGTCAGCGGTTTAAAACTGTCAGCGACCCAGCTTATCGGGGTATCGCGGAAACGGTTGAGGATCGTCTGCATCATCGTTTTATGAAAAGATTCTATAAATCACGCTAATGAAAACAGGGTAACCAAAAATAAAGTGAAATAGAAATGATTTCTATTTGTATTGGCATTAAGGCGCTTTTCCCGCCTGCATTTGCGACAGAGCGCAGCATGCCACGCCCTGCGTAACCCAATGAAAAGTTAATAAGCCGAAAAGCGGGGTGAATCAAGCGTTTATCACCCCATTAAACCGACCTTTTTCGTGGTCTACTGTGCACACTGAAGTGATAAGTCTACGGGTGCAAACCCCGTCAACCGTGATTCAGACGGTTGCGGGCGACCAAAATAATAGCCCTGGAACAATGAACAGCCTTCTTCTTTCAGACGACGGAACTGCTCATCCGTCTCTACACCTTCGGCGGTGGTCTGAATATCGAGGCTGCGGCTCATGCCGGTGATCGCCCGGATAATCGCCAGTGCTTCGCGGCTGTCGTGCATGTCGCTGATAAAGGATTTGTCGATTTTGATTTTGTCGAACGGAAAAGATCGCAGGTAACTCAGCGACGAGTAACCGGTGCCAAAATCATCCAAAGCGATGCGCACGCCCAGTGCTTTGAGTTTTTCCAGCGTCGTCACGTTGCTGTGGTTGTTGTCGAGCAACACCGATTCCGTGATCTCGACCTCCAGCCGGTGCGGTGCCAGCCCAGATTCCGTCAGGGCGGATTCAATAACGGAAAGCAGTGCGCTGTTTTTGAACTGTACCGGGGAGAGATTAACCGCAATGGTCTGTTCTCCAACCCAACTGGCCGCTTCATGGCAGGCTTCGTGCAGCGCAAACGCGCCGATGCTGTGAATCAGCCCGGTTTCTTCTGCAATGTGAATGAAGTCCAGCGGCATGATCAGCCCATTAACCGGGTGATTCCAACGCATAAGTGCTTCATAACCAATGATTTCATTATGAGCACTGTCGGTGATCGGCTGATAATAGAGACGCAGTTGTTTGCCCGTGATGGCGTCGCGTAAATCCAGTTCGATATCGCGGCGTTTGCGGGCTGCCTCGTCCATTTCCACCCGGAACACTTCATAGCGGTTGCGGCCATTACGTTTGGCTTCATACAGTGCCATATCCGCGCAGCGCATAAGATGCTCCGGCGTATCTTCACTGCCTGTGGCCATCGAAATACCCACGCTCAGCCCGACGGTCAGCGAATGACCTTCAATGTTAATCGGCGGTTTGACGGCTTCAATTAATCGCTGGGCAATCTGGTGCGCCTTTTCAAGATACGGCAGATTTGGCAGAACAATGGCAAATTCATCGCCACCGACGCGCGCCAGCGTATCTTCCTCACGCAATACAAAACGCAAACGTTTGGCAATGCCGCGTAGCAGTTCGTCACCAATTTGATGACCGAGTGCATCATTCACACTCTTGAAGTTATCCAGATCCAGGCATAGCGTGGCCGTCAACCGGTTGGAGAGTTTCGACAGCTTTAACGCTTCATGCAGACGCTGGCTGAACAGCACGCGGTTTGGCAGGCTGGTCAGGTTGTCATGATGCGCCATGTGATGGATGCGGGCGTGAGCGGCATGCTGGTCGGTCACGTCATCAGCAATCATCAACACGTAACTGGTTTGTGAGTCGCTGCCGCTGATCATCGACGCCGTCGTTTGCAAAATACGTTCGCCAATCGGCGTAATCAGCTGCTGCTCACTTTTATGCAGGCCCTCAGCGCGCAGACATTCGTCGGACTGCTTGTTCAGATAATCACTGATCCCCTGATTCAGACAGTCCTGCGGGCGTTTACCGAGCATCCGCTCGCGAGGCATTCCCAGCAATAACTCTGCCTGCCGGTTAACCAGCAGAATCTCACGCGAGACGGCATTTTCGACAATCACCGAGGAAGGAATATTGGCGATCACGGTGTCGAGAAATTGCGACAGGGCGGTCATGCGCTCATTGTTCGCTTCTGCCAGATCTTTGGCTGCCAACAGTTGCTGCTCGTATTGGCGGCGTTCGGTGACATCGCGGGTCACTTTGGCAAAACCTATCAACACGCCCGCTTCGCGTATCGCTTCGATGATCACGTGCGCCCAGAACTGTGTGCCGTCCTTACGCTGGCGCCAACCCTCGGATTCGTAACGCCCGACGTTGCGGGCGGTTTCCAAACCATGCGCAGGCCACCCCTTTTTTTGATCGTCTGGTGTATAGAAACAAGAAAAATGTTTGCCCACGATTTCGTCACTCAGGTAGCCTTTCGCGCGTTGCGCTCCGGCATTCCAATTGGCGATTATCCCTTCTGGTGTGAGCATATAAATGGCGTAATCTTCCACGCTTTGAACCAGCAGCCGATACATTAGATCAGAATCTTCGTTCATTTTATTTGCCTGATAGCGGACCGCCACTGTTCAGGATCCTCCCAAACAAGAGTCCGACTGTGATTTACGTCTGTCCCGACGTATTTTTGCTGTGTTGTGTGACCTGACGTTAGTATAAGAAAATTCTTAGCACGTCTGGTATTGGCAGTAATGTGTTCATATTTAGGCTGTTACAGAAAAAAGATCGAACTTAAGCAAAATTTCCTTTGCATTGTCGGTGTGTCAGAAAGTGAGTATCGGCAAAATTTCCTAAAACTTTAGCGAGCGGGTAAAAATTTTTTCATGGTGCTTGCGGCACGAATAGGGGGCAGTGATATATTCGGGATGCACAACATCCTCTCCTCGCTGTTTGATCAATAAAGTGCATATCAAATGCATAGAAAAGTGGGGAAGATTTACTTAATAAAAGGAATTAATCATGAAGAGTTCTACCTCTCTGGCGTCATTTTTAGAATCGTTACACCAACGTGATGCCCACCAGCCAGAATATCTGCAGGCAGTGCGCGAAGTCTTTACCTCGCTCTGGCCCTTTCTGGAACAACACCCTCAATACCGTGAACAAAGTCTGCTGGAGCGTTTCGTCGAGCCGGAGCGGGTGATTCAGTTCCGCGTCGCCTGGACTGACGATCGCAATCAGGTGCAGGTTAACCGTGCGTGGCGCGTCCAGTTTAACTCCGCCATTGGTCCTTATAAGGGAGGGATGCGTTTCCACCCGTCGGTTAATTTGTCGATCCTGAAATTCCTCGGTTTTGAACAAACCTTAAAAAATGCCCTGACCACATTGCCCATGGGGGGCGGGAAAGGCGGGTCTGATTTCAATCCGAAAGGCAAAAGCCAGTATGAAGTGATGCGTTTCTGTCAGGCATTGATGACCGAGCTGTATCGTCATCTTGGCCCGGATACGGACGTACCTGCGGGGGATATCGGCGTCGGGGGGCGCGAAGTGGCCTTTATGTCCGGCATGATGAAAAAACTGTCGAACAACACTGCCTGTGTGTTTACCGGCAAAGGGCTGTCGTTTGGCGGCAGCCTGATCCGCCCGGAAGCAACCGGTTATGGCCTGGTCTATTTCACCGACGCTATGTTGCAACGCCATGGTCTGGGTTTTGAAGGCCGCCGGGTGTCTGTTTCTGGTGCGGGCAACGTCGCACAATACACCATCGAGAAAGCCATGGAACTTGGCGCCCGGGTGGTAACTGCGTCAGATTCTGGCGGTACGGTGGTGGACGAAGCCGGTTTCACGCCTGAAAAACTGGCGCATCTGGCGGAGATCAAAAACGAGCGTTACGGCAGCATTGCCGACTATGCCAGCGAACGCGGCCTGATTTATCTGGCAGGCGAGCAGCCGTGGGGCGTGCCGGTGGATATCGCGCTGCCGTGCGCGACGCAAAATGAGCTGGATATCAATGCAGCCCGTGTGCTTATCGGCAATGGCGTGAAAGCGGTTGCCGAAGGTGCCAACATGCCGACGACCATTCAGGCTACCGATGCCTTCCTTGATGCCGGTGTGCTGTTCGCACCGGGTAAAGCGGCCAACGCCGGTGGCGTGGCGACGTCAGGGCTTGAGATGGCGCAGAATGCCGCACGTCTTAGCTGGAAGGCAGAAAAAGTCGACGTTCGCCTGCACCACATTATGCTGGATATTCATGAGTCCTGCGTGCAGCACGGTGGCGAAGGCAAGCAGACTCATTATGTTCACGGTGCGAACATCGCCGGGTTTGTTAAAGTGGCTGATGCCATGCTGGCGCAAGGTATTTTATAGAACCCCCGAGTCGGCGCCTCTGGGCGACGCGAATGATGTAGGGGATTGGGTTTGCAAAAATCCGCGTTAATTCGCGGATTTTTATTGAACGCTATTCTGTCGGTTTAAAATAAGGTCCGGGGCTTACCGAGTCTCTGATAATAAGTTCCGATAAGAACAGATTCTCATGGGATAAATATCCACCGTCCAGCATGGAGATTAAGCGGTTAATCACCTCGTTGATCATATCGCTGACGGGATCTTTCACACTGGATAAGCCCGGTTTAAGAAAGGGGGCAGTAGGAATATTATCAAAGCCAATAACGGAAACCGCTTCGGGCACAGAGATCCCTGCCTCGCTTAACGATTTCATGGCGCCGATCGCCATCTCGTCATTGCTTGCCAGCACGGCGCTAAACGGCGTTTTCGCGGCACACAAGGCTGTGATAGCGGCAGCCCCACTGGTTGGTGTCCATTTACCCTGTGCAATCAGTGCTTCGCGCACCGGGATGTTAAATCGCGTTAACGCCTCTTTATACCCTGAAAGACGTTCAATGGCGGTCGGTGAGTCCATTGACCCGGTAATAAACGCAATATCCCGATGGCCCTGTTCAAGCAGATATTTCGTTGCGTTAAAACTCGACCCTTTGTGGTCGCAGCAAATACAGTGGCTTTGATGTTTCCGCAGCTTTCTGTTCACCACCATAATAGGTTGCTTATACTGGTCGATAATAAGGTCCATGGCATCCACCGTTAAAAAACGGGGATAAATAATAATGGCATCGCACCGCAAATCGAGCAGGAACTGGATGGCTGCCTGTTCTTCGGCGGCGCTGTGTTTACCATCAACCAGAATAAGCTGACGGCCTTTGGCTTCCAGTTTTTTTGCCGCCTGAGACAGCAATTCATTAAAATAATTACCGTTGTACAACGTATTCGTTACCACCAGACCAATGCATTCTGATTTGCTGGTGGCGAGATTACGCGCCAGAAGATTGGGCCGGTAGCCGGACTCTTCGATGGCTTTATAAACCCCGGCTTTGGTCGCTTCGCTCACGTACCCTTTACCTGACAACACGCGTGAAACAGTGGCTTTAGAGACGCCTGCTTTGGTCGCCACTTCTTTCATTGTAGACATCGGGTCTTCCTGCATCCTTGAACATAGTGGCCATTCTACACACTGCGCATCGGGTTCGGCATTCAGGCCGCCAATAATTTGACCCAGGGTTGGCGGTGATGGCGATCGTGATCACATAACAAAAATTCTACAGCATCATCTCTTGAAGTCTTCCTCTCATCTGAACATTCTTATGTGGAACCGGTTACCTATTGATTCGAATGTCAGGAAAATCGGGGACCTGCATCTTACCTGTTATTCATAAGTTTATGAATTTAATAAAATAAACGCGTTTCATCACCAGAGAGTCGTCACTTATGTCTAAGAATTTTGCGGAAGTATCACGGTTGATTGTTGACGCCATTGGCGGCGTCAGTAACGTCGCGTCAGTGACGCACTGCATGACGCGTTTACGCTTTGTTCTCAACGACGAATCCCTCGTTGATGCCGCACGGCTGAAAGCCATCACCGGCGTGATGGGCGTGGTGCGCAATGAACAACAGTGTCAGGTGATCATCGGCAATAACGTCTCTCATGCGTATGCCGAGGTGCTGAAACTGCTGCCGGAAGGGGCGGCTGGCGCAAGCGCAGGCCCAGCCAAACAGAAAATCACCTTAAAACGTATCGGTGCCGGCATTCTCGACGCGCTGATTGGTACCATGTCGCCGTTGATCCCGGCGATCATTGGTGGCTCGATGGTCAAACTGCTGGCGATGATCCTCGACATGACGGGCGTGTTCGGCAAGGGGGCATCGACACTGGTGATTCTTAACACCATCGGCGACGGCGCGTTCTTCTTCCTGCCGGTGATGGTTGCGGCATCGGCGGCGGTGAAGTTTAAAACCAACATGTCGCTGGCGATTGCGATTGCCGGGATCCTTGTCCATCCGGCGTTTATCGACCTGATGGCAAAAGCCGCACAGGGGCAGAAAGTTGAATTCATCGGCATTTCGGTGACGGCGGTGAAATATACCTACACCGTGATCCCGGCGCTGTGCATGACCTGGTTGCTGTCGTACATCGAAAAATGGGTTGACCGTATTACACCCGTGGTCACCAAAAACTTCCTCAAACCCATGCTGATCATGCTGATCGCCGCTCCCATCGCCATCATGTTGATTGGTCCGCTGGGGATCTGGATCGGCACCGGGATTTCTGCCGTGGTTTATACCGTTCACCGCTATCTCGGATGGCTGTCCGTGGCCATCATGGGGGCGGCGTGGCCGCTACTGGTGATGACCGGTATGCACCGCGTGTTTACGCCGACCATCATTCAGACCATCGCCGAAACCGGCAAAGAGGGCATGGTGATGCCGTCTGAGATTGGTGCGAATCTGTCGCTCGGCGGTTCCTCGCTGGCCGTTGCGTGGCGCACCAAAAACCCTGAACTGCGCCAGACTGCGTTGGCGGCCGCCGCTTCGGCCATTATCGCCGGGATTTCAGAACCGGCTTTATACGGCGTCGCGCTGCGGCTCAAACGCCCGCTGATTGCCTGCTTAATCAGCGGATTTATCTGCGGTGGGGTGGCCGGTTTAGGCGGCCTTGCCAGCCACTCGATGGCCTCTCCGGGGCTGTTCACCAGCGTCCAATTCTTTGACCCGTCTAATCCGATGAGCATCGTCTGGGTGTTCGGCGTGATGATCCTGGCGATTGTGATTTCCTTTTTCACGACGCTGCTGCTTGGTTTCGAAGACATTCCGGTCGAGACACCGCAGGCCAAAGAGCACAAGGCGACTGACGCCACGACTTCCACACCCTTTGCTGTTTCGCAAAGCGCTGTAAAAACACAGTAAAGAACATATTGAAGAGGATTTTCTTATGGCAGCATCATCATTTCCTGACGGTTTCTTATGGGGCGGGGCGATTGCCGCCAACCAGGCCGAAGGTGCCAGTTTTGCAGGCGGAAAAGGCCTGACCACGGTCGATATGATCCCGCACGGTGCGCACCGTCTGGCGGTAAAAACCGGTCAGGAGAAGCGTTTCACGCTGAAAGACGATGAGTTCTACCCAAGCCATCAGGCGATTGATTTTTACCATCGCTATAAAGAGGACATTGCTCTGATGGCGGAAATGGGGTTTACCGTGTTCAGAACGTCGATTGCCTGGAGCCGTCTCTACCCGAACGGCGATGAGCTGACACCCAATGCAGAAGGCATTGCGTTTTACCGCGACGTGTTTGCCGAATGCAAAAAGTACGGCATTGAACCCCTGGTGACACTGTGCCACTTCGACGTGCCAATGCACCTGGTGGTTGAATACGGTTCATGGCGCAACCGCAAAATGGTCGAGTTTTTCGCCCGCTATGCCCGAACCTGTTTCGACGCTTTTGATGGTCTGGTGAAGTACTGGCTGACCTTTAATGAGATCAACATCCTGCTGCACAGCCCGTTTTCCGGTGCCGGTTTAGTGTTTGAGGACGGGGAGGATCAGGAACAGGTCAAATACCAGGCGGCGCATCACGAACTGGTGGCCAGCGCGTTGGCCACCAAAATTGCCCACGACGTGAACCCGGAAAATCAGGTCGGCTGTATGTTAGCGGGCGGCAATTTCTATCCGCGAACCTGTAAACCGGAAGATGTCTGGGCCGCCCTGCAAAAAGACCGTGAGAACCTGTTCTTTATTGATGTGCAGGCCCGCGGTGCCTATCCGTCTTACACCCGACGGGTGTTTGCCGAGAAGGGGATCACCATCGAAAAAGCCTCTGGCGACGATGAGATCCTCAAAAACACCGTCGATTTTGTCTCATTCAGTTACTACGCTTCCCGTTGCGCTTCGGCGGACATGAACGACAACAACAGCAGCGCTGCCAACATTGTCAAATCGCTGAAAAACCCGCATATCGAGGCCAGCGAATGGGGCTGGGGTATCGACCCGCTGGGCCTGCGCATCACCATGAATATGATGTATGACCGCTACCAGAAACCGTTATTCCTGGTGGAAAATGGCCTCGGCGCGAAAGATGAGATCAACGCGCAGGGCGACATCGTTGATGATTACCGCATCAGCTATTTGCGCGAACATATTTTAGCGATGGGCGAAGCCATTACCGACGGCATTCCGGTGATCGGTTACACCTCATGGGGCTGCATCGATCTGGTCTCCGCCTCGACTGGCGAGATGAGCAAACGCTACGGTTTTATCTACGTTGACCGCGACGACAGCGGCAAAGGCACGCTGGAAAGAAAGAGAAAGAAATCCTTTTACTGGTACCAGAAAGTGATTGCCAGTAACGGAGCCGATTTGGAATAAAAAAAACATCCCGGCATTGAGCCGGGATTTTTACCTCTTCGCTGCGCCTGCATAACCTCCCTCACGTTCCCCCCCCAATACCCCTACTGAATCTATTTTCTGATGATTTCCGCTTAACGGCCTTTGACACATTCTGTAATAGAGTTATTTGAATTATCTCTAAAGATAACCTTAATTATGCCGATAGGGGCTGAGTGTTTACCCAATAATCAATGCCGTAGCGTTTCCTGCCGCTTTATTGTTCGAGGGGAAAGGGGGCTGAAACGGTAAGGAAACCGAGCTGAATATGGAAATCATTAGACCCATTGCACTATTCTCCGGTGTGAAGCGCCCGCGGCCTTACCTGCGCCAGCGCACGCTGGTGCAGGGGATAACGGCACTGTCAATGATGTTATGCCTGCCTGCTCAGGCCGCGTTTCTCAGCCCCGCAGACCGTGACAGCATCGAGCAGCAACAGCGTCAGTTGCTCCAGCAGAACCAACAGCAGCGTCAGGAACTGCAACGCAGTACGCCGATAACCCCCGCGCCACAAACCCCACCGCAGCCCGGCGGCCCTTGTTTTGATATTCACACCATTACCCTGCGCGGCGCAGACCATATGCCCGCCCGCCAGCAGCAGCAACTGACCCAGCCCTACCTGCAACAATGTCTCGGTATTGGCCAGATAAACGCGCTGGTGAAAGCGGTGTCAGACTGGTACATCGGCCAGGGTTATATCACCAGCCGCGCGTTTCTCACTGAACAGGATCTTTCTTCCGGCACCCTCAATCTGACGGTGATGGAGGGCAAACTCGAAGCCATCAACATGGAGAACCAACGCGGCGCGATGCTGGCGATGGCGTTTCCTGGTCTGGTCGGCAACATTCTTAACCTGCGGGACATTGAGCAGGGGATGGAGCAGATCAACCGTCTGCGTAAAACACCGGTACAGATCGAAATACAACCGGGACGCCTTCCGGGATACTCGATTGTGAACCTGACGTCCAAAGCAGAATTTCCGCTCCAGGCTGGATTAGGTTTTGATAACTCGGGGCAAAAAAGCACCGGCACCGGGCAGGTCAACGGCTCGCTGACCGGCAATAATCTGCTCGGACTGGCAGACCAGTGGTTTGTCAGTACGGCGCGCAGCAGCGACTGGGCTACTGACCATGACGCTAAAAGCGTACAGGCGGGCGTCAATCTGCCCTACGGTTACTGGTCATTCGATTACAACTACAGTTACAGCGATTACCTCAGCACCCTTGAGTCTCAGGGTTATCTGTGGCGCTCCGCAGGCGACAGCCAGGCACATCGCTTCACGTTGTCTCGCGTGCTATTTCGCAACGGCGACATGAAAACGGCCGCGACTTTCGGCATGACTCATCGCCTCAACCGCAACTACCTCAACGACACGCCCCTGCAAAGCAGTAGCCGCAGCCTCTCGAGCTGGACTGCCGGAGTCAATCACAGCCAGAAACTCTGGGGTGGCTACGCGACGCTCAACCCGGCCTTCAGCCGTGGCGTGCCGTGGTTTGGTGGCGAAAGCGATCAGGATAAAAACCCAGAGGCGCCTCGCGCCGAATTCTCCAAATGGACCCTCTCCAGCAGTTACTACCGCCCGGTGACGCAAAAAGTCACCTGGCTAACCAGCGCCTACGGCCAGTGGGGGGATGACCGTCTTTACGGCAGCGAACGCCTGACCGTCGGTGGCGAAAGCTCGGTGCGTGGCTTCAAAGAGCAGTACCTCTCCGGCGATAACGGTGGCTACTGGCGCAACGAACTGGACACCCAGTTGTTCGCATTGCCGGGCCTCGGACAAATCAGCAGCGTTGCCGCCTTAGACGGCGGTTACCTGCAACACAGCAATCACGACACGAACGCGTCCGGCACCCTGTGGGGCGCGGCGGTCGGCCTCGCCAGCAGCAACGCCTATTTTTCAAGTCAGTTTACTGTCGGCTGGCCGCTGAGCTACCCAGATTCACTGTCGCCAGACCGTGTCACGGTCTATTACCGCATCGGCTTGGTATTGTAATGATGAGAAGGAATTCGGGGATGAAATCGATTAAAGAGCAGCCTGTAGCATGGTGGCGTAAGGCGCTGGCTTACGGTCTGATGGGCTGGATGGTCTGGCAACCGATGGTGCCCGTGTTTGCTGCGGATATCACCGTAGCCGAAGGCAATACCCGCACCGATCAGGCAGGTAACGGCGTGCCGGTCGTGAACATCGCCACCCCGAATCAGGCCGGTATTTCTCACAATAAATATAATGATTTCAATGTCGGCCAGCAGGGTCTGATCCTCAACAATGCCACCGGCAAACTGACCCAAACCCAGCTGGGCGGGCTGATTCAAAATAATCCCAACCTTACGGCAGGCCGGGAAGCACAGGGCATCATTAACGAAGTGGTGTCATCGAACCCTTCGCGACTTAATGGCTACATGGAAGTGGCCGGTAAAGCCGCGAACGTGATGGTCGCCAACCCCTACGGCATCACCTGTAATGGCTGCGGTTTTCTCAACACACCCAACGCCACGCTGACCACCGGCCGTCCGGTGCTGAACGCGGATGGCTCACTGCAATCGCTCGACGTCACGCAGGGAGCGATCACGGTTGAAGGCCAGGGGCTGGACGCCCGCCAGAGCGATTCTTTCTCACTGATTTCCCGCGCCGCGCAGATTAACGCCGGGCTGTACGCCAAAGACCTGAACGTGACCCTGGGGGCAAATCATGTGGATGCGCAGGGTAACGCCACGCCAATAGCGGGCGCAGGCGTGCCGTCGGTGGCGGTTGACACCGGCGCGCTCGGCGGCATGTACGCCAACCGTATTCATCTGGTCTCCAGCGACAAAGGCGTCGGCGTAAACCTCGGCAACCTGAACACGTCTGTGGGCGACATGCAGATTGACGCCAGCGGCAAACTGACGCTGAGCAATGCCACGGTCACCGGCAAACTGAACGCCAATGCGCAGGATATTGCCCTCAATGGCACCCAGCAGTCGGGCGGCGATATGGCGCTGTCGGCGGCAGGCGAACTCACCAATAACGGCACTCTGGCGGCGGGCGGTAGCGCGCAGCTTAATGCGCAAACGCTGACAAACAGCGGGATGATACAAGCGCAGGGCGCACAGACCGTCAGTGCGTCGGCCCTGAACAACAGCGGCAAAATGCAGTCCGGCGGTGCGCAAAATATCACCGCAAACTCCCTGAATAATCAGGGGCTGATCGGCTCGCAGCAGGGGCTGGGGCTTCAGGTGGCTGACCAGATGACCGTCGGTGAACATGGCTCGCTGTTTGCCGGTGACCGGTTGACTCTCGGCGGCGGTCAGATGACCGTTAACGGTACGCTGACCGGTAAAAATGGCCTGACGCTCAATGGCGACTCCCTGAACGCCGGGCAAAGCTCACTGATCACCAGCCTCGGTGATATTCAGCTGAACGCTGCGCAGCAGGCGCTCAACGGCCAGCTGTCGACCACCGGCAACGTGGGCCTGACCGCTAAGGATCTGTCCGTTGGGGCGCAGGGGTCCGTTCACAGCGATAAAGATTTATCCCTGACGGCAACCGGCAGCGCTGTGTTGGCCGGTGTGCTGGACGGCAATACGCTCGAAGCCAGCGGCGGCAAACTTCAGGTCACCGGCACCGGTTCACTGGCCTCTACCGGGGATATGCAGTTATCCGCCCGCCAGCAGCAGCTCGACGGCACCACCAGTGCGGGCAACAATCTTTCCCTCACCGCTGACCAGTTGAACGCGGCGCAGGGCGGTAAAACCTCCGCGCAGAATGACGTACTGGCCAATGTCACTGGCGGCGGGCAGTGGGCGGGCAGCCTGATCGCCGGGCGGGATCTGACGTTCTCTTCAGGCGATTTCAACAATGGCGGCACGCTGGCCGCCAATCGCAACGGGCAGCTCAACTTCAACACGCTGAGCAATAACGGTCTGCTTCAGGCTCTTGGCCGCCAGAGTCTTACCGGCGATACGTTCAACAATAACGGGACATCACAATCCGGCGGCGACCAGACACTGGCCCTCAACCAGTTCAATAATCAGGGGCTGACCGGGACTAACGGCAACTTAGCGCTGAATGTGCGCGACGGCGTGACGAACGGTAATGCGGCTACGTTGCTGGCCGACGGCAATGTGGTGCTCAACACCGCGCAGGCGGATTTAGGCGGTACGCTGACCGGCACGCAGGGCGCGAACCTGAATGCCACTGCGCTGACCACCCGCGCCGGGTCGGTACAAAGCAGTCAGGGTGATGTGGCCCTGAATGCCGACACCGCGAACCTGAACGGTTTCCTCTCCGCCGACGGCAGCCTGGCGCTGACCACCCAACAACTGACCACCGGTACTGATTCGCAGACGCAGGGCAAAAACGCGCTGGGGATCAGTGCGTCCAGACAGGCTGATTTAGACGGAAAACTGGTGACGCCGGGCACGTTAACCATGCAGGCTGGCACGCTTAATAACGCCGCTGCGCTGGGTGCCAATAATGTGGACATCACCGCCACCACCCTGACCAACAGGGGCGGGATCACCGCCGACAACGGCCTGCACGTTAAGGCCGATACCCTGCAACAGCAGGGCAGCCTCGCCGCACAAAACCTGATGAGTCTTGAAGGGAAAACGCTGGTCAATCAGGGCAGCATCACCGCAGGCGATCTGGGCATGACGACCAGCACCCGCCTGACCAACCAACAGCCGGGCGTGATATCGGTCGCCAACGGCGTAACAGTCACCACGCCGGCGTTTATCAATGATGGCACTCTGGCGGCAAAAACCGTGGGGATCACCGCCAGCGGCATCAGCAATAACGGGCTGTTGCAGGGCAATGGCGATAGCACACTCACCGCCAACTCGCTGATCAATGGTGCCGGGGGGCGTGTGCTTTCCGGTGGAACTCTCGATTTACATCTCGGCGCCAGCCAAAATCAGGGGCGCTTGCAGGGTGGCCAGTTGAGCCTGACCGGCAACAGTCTGAACAACAGCGGCACGCTGCTCGGCACTAACGGGCTGAATGCGCAAATCCTGGGTGACCTGAATAACGCAGGCAGCATGCTGACGTCGGGCAACGCGACGGTTAACGCCGACACGCTGGAAAATAGCGGTCAGTTGCTCAGCGACCAAGGCGCGACGCTGACAGCCAGCCATATCACCAATCAGGGGCAGATCCAGGGCGATACGCTGAACCTCAATGCTAACGGTGCTGACAACAGCGGCAACCTGATTGGCCTGAAAGGGCTGACAGCACAGCTTCAGCAGGATCTGAATAACGCCACCTCCGGCAAAATGCTGACGCAGGGCGCACTGACCGTCACCGCCGGTCACGTCACCAACAACGGCAGCTGGCAGGCCGACAGCGCAGATTTACACGCCAGCCAGTTGGATCTCAACGGTGCGATCCAGACGGCGTCGCGCGCCAACCTTATTTTGACCGGTGCGTTTAATACCCAGTCACAAGGTAAAGTCGTCTCTACCGGCCTGGCCGTTTTGCAGGCTGCCAGCCTGAGTAATCAGGGGAGCTGGTCGGCGAATAACCTCAGCCTGCAGGGCGGAACGCTGACTAACAGCGGTGCGGTCAGTGGCGTCAGTCAACTTGCCACCGCGCTCGGCGGTCAGCTACAGGTGCAGCAGGGTGGGTCATTACTCAGCGGCGGCACCAGCCAGCTTAATGCTGGCAACATTGCCAATAGCGGCAATATTCAGGCGAATACTCTGATCCTGCACACCAACAGTCTGTCGAATGCCGGGCAGTTGCAAGGCCAGCAAAGCCTGCAAGGCACCGTGCAAAATGACATCAATAATCTGCAAGGCGGAATGCTGCGCAGCCAGGGTTCGCTCGATCTCGGCGCACAGTCGCTGCTCAATCAGGGCCAGCTTCAGGGCGAAGGTGTAAGTCATCTGACGCTCAGTAATAACCTGAATAATCAGGGGACCTTGCTGACCGGCGGCGGCCTGACAGTCTCTGCATCCACGCTGACGAACAGCGGTGTGTTGCAGGCGCAGGGGTTGACCCTCACCGGTAATGCTCTCAACAACAGCGGCACGCTGACCGGCCAGGGCAGTAGCACGCTCAACATCGACCAGATCAATAATCAGGGGCAACTCCAGGGTGACTGGTTGCAACTGAACGGCAGCGCACTGCACAACAGCGGCACAGTGTTTGGCAGCCAGGCGTTGGGGATCAACGTCCAGAACGCCGACAACCAGGCAGGCGGTAAACTTTACAGCGCCGGTAACCTGACGCTGGTAACACCTGCGCTGAATCAGTCCGGTAGCTTGCTGGCACTGGGCGATATGACGCTGCAACTGGGCTCAGGCTTTACCCAGACGGGCACGCTGGCTGCCGGGCAAAACCTCAACCTCAGCACGCAGGGTGATCTGAATGTACTGGGAACGTTACAGGGTAACGGTATTCAGCTCAGCTCGACCGGCAACTTTACCAATAGCGGGCAACTGCGCGGCGGCGGCGGTACGGTGGGCGTCGATGCCAGCAATATCACGCTCAATGGCAACGGCAGCGTGCAGTCCGGCGGGGATATCCGCCTGGCCAGCCGGGGTGCACTCAACAACAGCGGCTTTGTCGGCGGTGCCGGTAATGTATTGATGTCGGCTGCCGGCCAGTTGGCCAACAGCGCGCTGCTGTACGCGGGCAATAACATGCAGTTACTGGCGGACAGCATCCTGAATAACCGCGGAGACATTCTGGCGGGCAACAGCCTGTGGATGCAGCGGGACGCCGCCGGGAATGCCAACAGCCAGATCGTTAACACCTCCGGCAATATCGAAACCACCAACGGTGATATCACCCTCAATACCGGCCATCTGCTGAATCAGCGCGATGGGTTGAGTGTGTCGAGTTCGTACCAGGCGGAAAATAACGCAGCCTCCGGTGGCGCGAGTTCTATCAAGGTGAAGCTTGGGAGTCTGGACGATGATGAACTGGGTAATTATTCAATAACCAGCTCGTCATACGGTGGTAGTCCCGGGCATGAAAGTGGCCCAGAGGAGCGTACGGATAATTATCTCGCTCCAACTCAATCAGCTGTAACCAAGCGTTACCTTGCAGGGACTTCAACGCTATCAGCAAAGGCTAATGGTGGTGCTGGGCGTATTGCTGCAAACCGAAATATCAATATCACCGCCAGTAATCTGGATAATATCGCTAGCAACATATTAGCTGGCAGCAATATTGCACTATCAGGGGGGAGTTTAAATAATCAATCCTATCTCAATAGTATTGAGCATAAATATATCACCTACCAATATAACGGGGAGATAGGGAATCCGTTCACTGTAGCTACAGCCATTCCTGACTTGCGGGGAAATGTGTATAGCGACAACTACCACTTCAAAAATAGCCTGAACTCAACCGTTACTTATAACCTCACTGGTGCCCCAGAATACGAAACCCTCAGCACCGGCGAAGGCCTTCGCTCGGTCATTCAGGCGGGTGGCGCGGTCAACGCCAGCTTCAGCAATAACATCAGCAATACCAACACAACCGCCAATGCGGGCGGCTTATCTCATGCGCTGAATGCACCAAACCTTAACGGCACGGCAGGTCTCCAGCCGGTTGGCGCAACGCAAAGCCAGCCACTGGCGGCAGGTAAAAATCTGGTGGTCGGCTCGGTACAGTGGAATGACTCGGTCAGCAATGCCCTGAAGCAGATCGGCAATCAGGGCGCGGCCCTGACGGATTACCCGCTACCGACCGGCAATAATGGCCTGTTTGTGCCAGGCACCAATCCGTCCAGCCCGTATCTGATCACCACCAACCCGCAACTGGGCAGCATGGGAAAAACCGATCCTTCGCTGTTTAATGCACTGAATGATTATCTCGCGCACCCGACGTCCGGCGCGCTGAAACCCGCCGTGCAGGTGGGCACTCCGTCAAACCCGCGCATTGAGACGGCATCGGTCTACACCGATGAGAGCAAGTTTATCGGTTCAGCCTACTTTATGAACCGCCTGAACCTGACGCCGGACTTCGACTATAAATTCCTCGGCGATGCCGCGTTCGATACCCGCTACGTCAGTAATGCGGTGCTGAGCAGAACCGGCCAGCGCTACGTGGGTGGCACCGGTTCTGACCTGGCGCAGATGCAGTATTTGATCGACAACGCCGCCGATCAGCAGGCCGGCCTTGGCCTGCAACTGGGTGTTAGCCTGTCGCCGGAACAAGTGGCGGCGCTGACCAAAAGTATCGTCTGGTGGGAAAAAACCACCGTCAACGGCCAGACCGTTCTGGCCCCTAAATTGTATCTTTCCGCCAACGATACCCACGCGGTCACGGGCAGCGTGATTTCCGGGAACACGGTTAATCTCGACGCCGGACATATCGTTAACACAGGCAGTACCCTGCAAGCTGAAACTCAGCTGGCGGCCAAAAGTGGCAGCTCGCTGGATAACCTCAATGCGGGTCTGATGACCTCCAACGGCAGCCTGCAACTGAGTGCGCTCGGGGATATCAATAACATTGGCTCCTCGATAGCCGGGCAAACCGTGGCACTGGCTTCCGTCAGCGGCGACATCAACAACGTCACGCAGGCCCAGCAGTGGAACGCCGCGCCGGGTACCAGTAAAAACAAAACCCCGCCGTTGACCTTCAGTGACACCCTGACCGGTGACGTCGCGAGCATTTCGGCCAGCAAAGGGCTGTCGCTCACTGCGGGCAACAACATCAACAACACTGGTGCCAAACTCACCGCAGGCAGTGATCTACAACTGGTGGCACTGAACGACATCAACATCAAAGCCAACGCGTTAAGCAGCGATAAAACAGCGTACTCCGGCTGGAATGGCAAAAATACCACCCGCACCACCGCCACCGACAGTCAGGCGAGTACGGTCAGCGCCGGGGGCGCATTGCAGGCCAGCGCCGGGCATGATCTGACCGTCGCGGGCAGCGCCGTCACCGCCAAAGGTGACACCACACTGGCTGCGGTCAACGACATCAACCTCAATACGATGGACAAGAGCAGCCATCAGACCAGCGGTAAAAACCAGACCGACAATAACAATGCCACCCGTAGCGCGGTGAGCAGCGGCGGCGACCTGACGCTCAGCGCCGGGCGCGACCTTAACTCGCAGGCCGCACAGCTGGCCGCCGACCTCAACGCCTCGCTCAGCGCGGGTCGCGACGTTAACCTCAATGCGCAGCAGACCAGCACCTACAGCGAGGCGCGCGGCAACAAAAGCGTCAGCATCCGCGAGAACATCAGCCAGCAAGGGACGGCGATCGCCAGCGGCGGCAGTACGGCTATCGTCGCCGGTCGCGACATCACCACCCAGGCGGCGCAAGTTTCTGCCAAAGGGGACCTGGCCCTGAACGCCGGGCGCGACGTCAATATCACCACCGCGCAGGAGAGCGAATACAGCTACGACGAGCAGACAAAAACCAAAAAACACCTGTTCTCCAGCACCACCACGCACACCGTCAAAGAGGATTACGCCACCACCGAGAAAGCCTCACAGCTGAGCGGTGACAAGGTCTCCGTGGTCGCCGGGCAGGATCTGACGGTGAAAGGTTCGTCGGTGGTCGGGGATGGGGATGTGACGCTGAAGGCGGGCAGAAATGCAGAAATCGTTGCCGCGACTGACACCAGTTCGAGCTACCGGCTGAGCGAGACTAAAAAGAGCGGGCTAATGGGCACGGGTGGCATTGGGGTCACCTTTGGCAGCGCCCAAACGCGGCATGCAATAAATGAAGATGGAACTACCCAGAGCCAGAGTGTGAGCACGATTGGTTCGACTGGCGGCAATGCCAATATTATCGCCGGTGAAAAAGTGCACATTAGCGGCGCTGATGTGATTGCAGATAAAAATCTGAACGTTGTCGCGGGTGAAATTGTGGTCGACCCCGGTAATGATCTGCTGAGGCGTAAAGAGAGTTATGAGCAGAAGAAAAGTGGTCTGACATTGTCATTGTCCAGCCCACTCACCGACGCCGCTCTGGCAGCGAACAGTGCGTTGAAGCGTGGCGGGCAAGTCAGCGATGAACGGCTGAAAACCCTTTATTCGGTGCAGGCGGTAAACGATGCATGGATAGCTGTCGCGGATGCGCCTTCTATGGTGACTGACATAGCCAAGGGCAATATGAATGCCGTTAAGGTGGAGCTCAGCGTTGGTTCGAGCAAAAGCACGTCTGAGTCGAACTCTGTTCAAAATCAGGTACGCGGCAGCACGCTCAGCGCAGGGGGCAATACCACGCTGGTGGCGACGGGCAGTAAAGGCAGCAGCGGAGATCTTCACATCAGCGGCAGTGGAGTGACCGGCAACAATGTCACTCTTGTCGCTCAGCATGACCTGCTGCTGGATGCCGCATCGAACAACACCGAGCAAACCAGCAAGAATAACAGTAACGGCTGGAATGTCGGCGTTCATATGTCGCTGGGTCAGGAGACAGGGATAGGCGTGTCTGCCAGTGGTTATCAATCAAAAGGAACGGCAGACGGGAAGAGTACCGAGTACGTAAATACACGCGTGAATGCTCGCGACGAACTCGGTCTGAGCAGCGGACGGGATACTGTCATCTCTGGTGCGCAGGCACTGGGAGAAAAAATCACTGCCGACGTGGGGCGTGATCTTAAGGTAACCAGCCTGCAGGATACTGATGAGTACCGCAGTCAGCAGAAAAGTATAAGTGGTGGTGCCAGCTTCACGTTTGGTTCGATGACCGGTTCTGCCTCACTGAGCATCAATAAAAGCAAAACTAATAGCGACTACGCCAGCGTCGGTGAGCAAAGCGGGCTTTTTGCCGGGGATAAAGGGTTCGATATTACGGTGGGTAACCATACTCAATTGGATGGTGCCGTCATAGCCAGTACTGCGACAGCTGATAAGAATCTGCTAGATACCGGCTCATTGGGTTGGAGCAACATAGATAACAAGGCACAGTACAGCGCCAGCAGTACAGGTCTTGCTGGTGGATTTTCGTCGGATAAGAATGTTAAAGGTGAGCGGGTAAACGGCGGAGGTGTAGTACCTGTCATCGGTGTGAAGAGCAGCGGTGAGGCTTCAGGCACAACGCAATCCGCCATCGCGGCAGGCAGCATAGTTATTCGTGACGGTGAGAAACAGACGCAGGATATTGCAGGGCTAAGCCGTGACACTGACAACGCCAATGGCCATATAGATAAAATATTCGACGAGAAGAAAATCGCCGAGCAGCAGGAACTGGCTGCAGTATTCGGGCAGATGGCGAACTCCGCCGCCGGGGATCTTGGTGAGGCGATGGGCTGGGGACCGAATAGCCCGGAGAAAGCGGCTATCCACGGCGTGATAGGCGCAATTCAGGCCAGCTTCGGTGGCGGTAATGCGCTGGCGGGTGGTCTTGCCGGAATGAGCAGTGAAGCGCTTGGTCAGATGGTTGATACTTATCTGAGCAACTATACAAACCTGGACCGTAATGAAAGGGGAGCCATCACCCAGTGGGCAGCGGCGCTGAGCGGCAGTGCAATCGGTGGCGTGATTGGCGGAACGACCGGTGCGCAGTCCGGTGCGGCAGCATCACTGGATGCAGAACGTTATAACCGGCAATTACACCCTGATGAGGTAGCCCGGATCCAGCAGTTGTCCGGGGGGGATAAAGATAAAGAAGCGCGCCTGAAAGCGGCGGCCTGTGCGCTGGTGAAATGTTCTGCTGAGTTTACGGTGGGTTCTCCGGATTATGTGAAAGCGCAGGCGCTGGAGCAGTTGGGTAACTCCGATGCGTATGCCACTGATCGAGCGCAGTTGGCATCGCAGAGTAGCAACCAGCCGATCTATGCGATGGGCAGTTATGCCAATGCCAGTTTGCCGATGTTCGGGTATTCGGTCAGCGATCAGACCGGGGATACGCTCTCCCGCTACAGCGTGGGGACGCGTATAGGTGGTCTGGTGCAAACCACAGGTGGGGAACTGCAGGCGCTGGGCGGCTTGGCAATGTGCACGACGGGAGTGGCTTGCACGGCGGGTACTTATCTGGCAGCCTCAGGCATAGATATGGCTTACGCCGGGTCTAATACTGTGGTATCAGGTCTTGGCCAGAAGACCAGCGGAGCCTGGCTGCTGGAAGGTTTTGGCGTATCTCCAGAGTACTCAGAAGGGATTTACGGTCTGACGCAGGCAGGTGCGGCGGGGATTGGGTCTTGGAGTGCCAGTGGAGCCGGTGCAGTTGTGCAAGAGACGGCTACGGGTGCAAAAGTGCCTGGAAGTAAGGTCGATGACTTACTGCCAAACCTCAATACCCAGGTACTTACCGAGACTGAGGCAAGAGCCTTGGGTGGTGAAAATAAAGGTCTGATTTATGTTGCGGAAGGCCCAAAAGGAAAGCCTGCGGCGCAGGACTTTCAGGCGGGTACCAATGGCGCGTTTACTGATTTAGCGACAGGTAAAGGAGGGGTGCCGGCGCTACGCTATACCAACCCCAATGAAAAAGGCGTTAATTTTGTTAAGTTTGACGGAATTGAGACGGCAGTTGATGGTTCGTCTGTTATGTTAATTGATGCAAAGACAAAGTTGGCCATCTGGAGCCCTTCAACGCAAAAGTCGGTTTTGGATACTTTGCAGCGTGTGAAATCTGCCGTGGATCAGAATCCCGGGTATAAAGTTGTATATGAGTTTCCGAACCAAAAAGTTGAGGCGCAGGCTAAAGCTTTCATCCGATCCAATGGTTTCGATAGCATTGTTAGTACTAGGACAAGAACCCCATGAGTGCAGCAGATATAGAGCTATGGTTTTATGCGTGTCCTGATAAAGCGCTATCTATAAATCAGCGACATGCTGAAATCATGGATAGGATGTCTCGGATTGGTGCTCCTTTAGGGTTTGCGGGTCTTGAGCTTCCGGCTGCCCCGAGTTGCGGCGACGGGTTAGTTGCTACCTATACAGTTAAACTTCCCATCAGAGGGCTCCGGTGTGTGGGAGACTATGCGTATCGTGGTGATCGATACATATATGAAGATAGGGCCTCCTATGACGAACACTTGCGGTTTGGATTTAAGATATCAAACAAGGCTATTGATTATAAGTTTGTTGTGAATGAGCACTTACCAAAAGTGATTGAGGCGTTCAAGGGATATAGGGCTCATGTATCCTATGATCTGTATAGTCTTTATTATCAAGGAGGGTTGAATGATGACAACGCGATTTATAATCGGTTGCGTGAGGACAAAACTTTAGATATTGATGGGCGCAACAATATTTATACGCTATATCCTGCCCAGTTCTGGGATGCAGCCCTTTGTCAGCGTGCTCTAGGCTATGGCCCTGATGAAGTAATTGCACGACTGGAAGGCAAGTGTCGTATGGCGGTACGGCTGATGGGTGGGGTCTATTTGATTCTCAACGATGACCCGAACATGTACTATGAAACTTTTGTACAAATGAATGAACAGATCAAGCCGATCTTGGGGCTGGTCTAGTGGGCATGTATTGAAGGAAAGGGATTTATTTGAGTTTAGGATGGCTTTGTTGAATAAATCGGGTTTAGATAAAACTACCCCCTATCAGTCATTTTCTCAGGCAATCCGTACACTTTCAGGCATGCCTGCACGCGTCACTTTGTTTGATCTCCTCCCTGAAAACAGTGCCAGTCTAAACTGAAGTATCCGGTCTTTCTTTCATCTCACTGAGAGGCATATCAACCATGAAAAAGACCCGTTATACCGAAGAACAGATAGCCTTTGCCCTTAAACAGGCCGAAACCGGCACTCGGGTGGAGGAAGTGTGCAGAAAGATGGGGATTTCTGAGGCTACTTTTTACAATTGGAAGAAGAAGTTTGGCGGCATGGGCGTAACGGAACTGCGTCGGCTGCGCCAGCTGGAGGAAGAGAATCACCGCCTGAAACGGCTGGTCGCCGATCTCAGTCTGGACAAGGAAATGCTGCAGGACGTCATCCGAAAAAAGTTCTGAGGCCGGTGCAGAAACGCGAGGCGGTCGAATACCTGCTGGCGGCGTACCGCATCGGGGTTCGCAGGGGATGCCGGCTGATGATGCAGAGCCGAACGGTCTACAACTACCGCAGCTGCCGCGATGACCGGGCCCTCACGCAGCGGATACGGGAGATTGCAGAAACCCGCATTCGTTATGGTGTGCAGCGGATCCATATCCTGCTGCGGCGCGAGGGCTGGCTGGTTAACCACAAGAAAACCCATCGGATTTACTGTCTGGAAGGGCTGAACCTGCGGTCAAAACGCTTGCGGCGGCACGTGACGGCCAGGCACAGGCGTATCCGCCCGGCAGTGACCGCTGTGGATCAGTGCTGGAGCATGGATTTCGTTGCTGATAATCTGTTCAACGGACGCCGGATCCGTGCCCTGACTGTAGTGGATAATGTTCGATGAGGGAGCGACGAAGTTTATGACGGAAACTAACTTTAATAAGTATGGCATTGGTCAAATTGATGGCACGTCCTTCGTTTTGGCTAAAACGGAAGTTGATATGTTAATGAAGAATGCCAATGGGGATCCAGCGAGGTTGGAGCAATCATTAGGTTTACCTTCCGACTTCTTTTCTACAGGCAATGTAGTACGTGTAGACATTCCTAGTCCAGGTGATTTTAATCTGCGGATGCCTTCCGGTAATGAGGCAGGGGCGAATGGATTTTGGTACCGGGAGGGAAATTACCGAACAATAACGCCGAAGCTATAATTGATGCAGGGAGTATATTACCCAGTGATTACACGATTTCTCCTGTTAAATTTAAATGAGATAATATAATGAAATTTGAAGACACTTTTTTTAGTAGGGAGGAAAGATATTCGATTGGAATTGAAAAAGAGAGTGGTCGACATTATTTATCCATACCTGTAACCAATCACATGATTGATTATGAAGAATATTATGAGATAAGTGAAAGCGACTATAATATTTTTCTGAGTGATCCTGCCGCGGCAGTAAATTTTGCTAAACAATGCAAAAGAAGAGAAAAGGATGCTCTTCTAATCGTAAAACCAGGAGATCTTAGAGGCGTTGCTTCATAGCAAAAACTCAGTCTTATTTATCAGTCTGTAAAAGAATCTGGAGGTGACTTACTGGTGGGCAAAGACGATCTCTAAGCGCCCAGCATATCAACAACCAGGCCGATTACAAAATAGAACATCAGGGGGTTGGGTTCTGCACCGGTGGCGGTGTGCCGGGTAACTCACTCGTGAGTTTAGCGAACGCCCTGCTGGCAGGTGCAGGCGGCAAGGGAAACGCGGAGGCACCACGCAGTCGGCGGCGGCGGGCGATTCGATTGTGATACGCGAGCAAGTAAATCAGCAGCAAGATGTGGCCACGCTGAGCCGCGACACCGCGCACGCCAACGGCAATTTTCGACAAGGAGAAAGAGCCGCGGCGCCTGCAGACCGCACAGATGATTAGCGAGATTGGCACGCAGGTGGCGGATATCGCGCGGACGGAAGGTGAGATCCAGGTCACTAAAGGTGCGAATAAGAGGATGGCGAACACGTCGGATAAAGATCACGCAGATGCCATCAGTCAGCTCGAAAAGGATAAAAAAGCGGTTACGGAAGAGGCTATCGCCGCTAACGCTATCCGGAACAACGATGCCTTAAGCCAGTCCGGTTTCCGAGGGCGTACCGACATCAGCCTTGCCAGTGTGAGTTACGAGAGCAATAGCATCACCTCCAGCAATAGTCTGGCGATGCAGGCGGGCAACGTTCTGAAGCGGCGGCATTACCGAAATGTCTTCGAATAGCCCTCGGCAAGAAATAAAAATTTTCAAGTTGCAGGTCAGCCTTCTTCCAGAAGGCGGCCCATAGATAGTTATCGAATCAATTTCGACGGTTGATTCGGCGAAAGTGAAAACCATTACTACGGTGATAGTGAAATGAGTTATGTTACGAAAGCCTTTGTTTCCGAAGGGGTTTTATCGGAAATAGTAGTAAAAATCCTAGATGATAGTGTGACTGAACTACTTGGAGAGTTAGGGTTCGTCGCTGTGTCAGGGAAGGGACAAAAAACACTATCATTAATGGCTCCCGATCAAGACGTTAAGGCAAAGCTATTCGAAAAATTACGAGATGAGGGGGTTTGTTTTTCGGCTGGCCCAGATTGGTGTCCCGCCGACGTGTTTGAGTTTTTAAGAGATCAAAAAATGCTGTCTGGAGTTTATCGAAAAATAATATGGTGCGGACCTGAAAAGCCAAAAATAATTGAAAATTGTTAGCAGTAGAATATTTTAAAACTCAGTTGGTGCAAAAGGCGCAGTGCTGAACTGAAAACCACCATCCCAATTGCTGTGAGTGATAGTAGGTCTACCGATAGCTGACTCCTTGAGCAAGACTGACCCAAATAGAACCTGGGGTGAGATTGTGAATAAATATTTGGGTCAAGGTCTATCAGGAGATGAGTTATGGTCGAAGATCATAGAAAAGTCCCAGTCTTCTCGAGCGTCTGTTAATTATGGATTGGGAATGTAATCTTATGTTTCGATTTTCCGAGTCAAGTTCTGAAACTAATCATTTCTTATTTTTCGATGATTATGAGGAGGAAGAGTTTGTGAGTATTGTCTTGAAAACTCTGAGTATCAAAGAAAAAACTCGTAAATTTGGCCCGTATTCAGTATTGGTTTCAGCTTGTTATGAAGGCAATAACTTGATTTTGACTAGTGGATCCTTTGAAGGGTGTTTTATTTCCATGGGGAAAAATGCAAGTGCTTTATCTAAAAAATAATCGAGAGATTTAATCTCGTAGATTGATTGGGTGCAAAAGCGACAGCGCAAGCTCCCAAGCCAACTAGCCTTACCAAGGTTACGGACGAGATGAAGGCCGATCCTTACCATCCGGATTGGCAGCATTACACAGGTAATGAGCCGAGAGCGGTTGGGGCGGATGTTGTTAGCGGTGATGCAAAAGGTGTTGGAAACGGAGCGAAGTTTGCTGACCAAGCCAAGCTTGATGACCACTTTGCACGTCATGGCAGTGACTTGGGCGCGAAAAATACGCTTGAGTATCAAGCAAAAGCCGATAAGTGCTTAACAGCCTCGAAGCCTGCGGGCGTGCTTGAAAAAGCAAGACCTAATTGAGATATCGTACGCTACAACCCTGGCACCGATGAATTTGGTGTCGTATCAAGTGGGGGAAGTATTCGCACGTACTACAAACCTGACATTATCTTCCTTGAAAAAGGCAGCTCTAAAGCAGGGTTACAGCATATTGTTGAGTAACATGGCAGCCAATTTAACCAAATTGGTGTTTCAGAAGCTCAAATACCGAACGTAGTAATGAAGGCTGTTACTGATGGAAAAATTGTTGGTTATCAAGGTTCGGGCACTGGTCGCCCGATTTATGAAACGGTGATCAATGGTAAAAAATATAATCTCGCAGTTTCCGTTGGAGACAATGGTTATATTGTAGGCGCGAATTTAAGAGGGGCCGCGAAGTGAAGATAATAAAATTGATGGCCGATTATGGATGTCACCCATTATGGGGAATAGCCCCTGATGAATTTGGAGATATCCCGCCGAGTGAATTACCTATATCTGCTGAGCTTCAAGATAGTCTCCAACGTTGGGCAGACCGTTTTGATGCAATACTTAATGCAGATGATCCAGCATCTTCAGGATTTAAAAATACCGCAGATGAAGATATTTTTATAAAAGATGGATACAAGTTAGCTCAGTGTTTACGTGATGAACTTGGTAGTGAATACGAAATTATATATCGTTATTAATAGTTAACTCCGGCCATTCAAGCCGGGGTTTTTACATTAAGAGGTCAAATATTTAGCTCAGTCCTGATAACCGGCGGCTGACGCCGCCGGTATACTGCTGCGGTTGTTGTGGTTGCTCTTTAACATCATCAGGGAAAAGTGGAACGGGCCAAAAATGCGCGTCGGGGCTTCGTCGTCAGTACATGAGAGCGCACAGGTGAAAAGTGGTTGTAAGCTGCTGACTGCACTGGAGAAAGTGTTGATCGAAACGTAACTTCACGTCGGATGCAGTTGTTGTGGATAATAATGCGCTGAGTTTACCATCAGGAATGATGGACTACGGTCAGGCGGCGGCGTCATGGAATCAGTACGCAGTGGATAATAATCTGACAGCAGAACAAACTCAGACCGGACTGAATAAACTGGCTACGGGGGATTTACCGGAAGGCGCAAATATCGCGAAAGCTATTGTTGACGGTTACCTTAACGGCGTATTGATAGCAGGAGCCTGGTATCTGGGGCCAGCGGCATCGATAGGGAAAGTTGTGGCGGGATCTACAATAGGCGAGATCGCTAATGGTTCTTATCAATGGTATGACCTGAGTAAAACGGGGAATGAGAATAAAAGTTGGGATTACTGGGGGAGTACATCTGCTGCGATAACCGGTGGATTGGCACCGGGGCGAGATATTTGGGCAAATACTGCGATAGCGATGGGAAGCACGGTATTTACCGATGGATTGAATGGGCGCGCTATTTCTGGTTCCGGATTTGGCACAATGTTAGGTGGTGGTTTTGGTGAAATAGCCCCCATTATTTTGAAGCCAGTTTTCGGTAATTCGTCTGGATTTGTTGGTGAGGTGGGGGGAGCGTTTGTTACCGAAATCATAAGTAATGGAGTGAAAAATACTAATCATGACAATCAGAAGAAGGATGAGAAAAAATGATCAAGAAAATAACATTCCCTCTTTTAATTCTAGGGATCCTATATTGCTTTATTTGTTTTTTCATTATTGGAGTAGTGATCCAAAGTGTGATTGTTTTCATGCATGAAGGCAGTTTCCTCTTAAGTCGGGAAAAACTAATTGATACTTCAGTATTTAGTTGTATTGCTGGTGTCGCCGCAGGCTTAGGATCATGGATTTTTGCAAAAATCGATGAATATAAAGCCCGAAAATCTCCACCTTCAGATCCTAAACTCTGAGCAACAAATCCCGGCCCTCAAGCCGGGATCTTACTTTTTAGCTTTAGATGTTCAGTTCAGTCCCTGACAACCAGACACCCATTCTCAGTTGTCACCCTCACCGGCAGCCCGGTGATAAACCCCAAGGCTCCAGTCACTTACCCTTAATCGTTGGGGAGGCGGGTTCTGACGTGAAATTACGATCCTTCATGATCAATACCGACTGGGGTATATACCCCAATCGCTAAACCTAACATCATTCTGGAATCTCCCTCGCAACCTCAATCAGTTACTTGGTCTGCTGGAACGGTTTGCAGTATAATCGGCATCGCTGCAGTATAATCCGCAGCCGGGTTTCGCAGCCTGAATATCACATCGGAAACACATATGTAATAATTATGTGTTGCGCCTTTGCATACCTAGCAAAAAACGGATTTTACGTTTTGCACTTCAATGGTGGCTCAGGCAGGGCAGTCCTCGGACTGGCCGGTTTCCGATGTGACCGGTACTGCGAACCTTGTCTGGGCTACCACCAAAGAGTTTCGCAGCTCCGGCGGTGGCTTTCTAAAACCATCACACGGAAAAGACTATGAAAACGTCACACAATCCCACCTTCCTGCCGTTCCTCACTCAGTTTTGCGAGGTGCGCGATGAAAACTAAATCCGACTGGCATCAGGCCGATATTATTGCGGCGCTGCACAAAAAGAACACCACGCTGGCAGCACTCTCCCGTCAATCCGGTTTAAGTTCGTCAACCCTGGCGAATGCGCTCTCCAGACCCTGGCCGAAAGGCGAAATGTTGATCGCCATGGCGTTGAACGTCAAACCGCAGGAGATCTGGCCAAGCCGTTATGTTGACCAATCGGGCAGGCTGATCACACGCAATGTCCGAATAGCCAACAAAGGCTAAAAGCAGCGGTAACCCATGGCGGGTGCTGGAATTTCGCTTGCCGTGGGTACGGATTTATATCTGCATTACGGCTTAACATTTTCCTTTTCAGGCCGATAAACATCACCGTACTTCTTCAAACACGCTGCGCCTGACTCGTGGGGTATGGTCAGCCAAAAGTTTCAGTAACCGCTTTGATAAAACTGCGTATTTTGACCGTTTGCCGTAAACCCGCCGCCGTGAGAACGTGCATTTTCCGCGAAGGACATTGGTAATCGGGCAGCACTTGCACCAGCCGCCCGGCGCGGATTTCATCCTTCAATACCTCCTCAGGCCCCTGCGTCACGCCGTATCCTCTGACCGCTGCGTGCAAAAGCGCTCGCCAGTCATTGGCTCGAAAACGCCCCTCGGGACGTACTTCCTGCGTTTTTCCCTCTTTAGAAAATAGCCAGCGGCAGGGCGATTTTGGCGACCAAATCCCGTAAATCAGACAGGAGTGAAGCGACAGGTCGGCAGGTGTTACGGGTATGCCATTTTGTTCAAGATAACCCGGCGAGGCGCAGACGATCAGCCGGTAAGGGCGCAGCGGGTAGGCAATCATCGTGCTGTCGTTCAGTTCGCCAATACGCAGGATAACTTCATAGCCTTCCTCGATCGGATCGACGAAACGGTCGGTCAGCGTCAGCTCAACTTGAGTGTCGGGATACTTATCCAAATATTGCGTGATAAAAGGTGCCAGCATCGAGGCGCCAAACGTCACCGGGGCATTGACGCGGATTGTGCCGGAAGGCGTGGCTTTCATTTCGAGCGCGATGGCATCTGCGGCTTCTGCCTCTGCCAGCACAATTTTACAGCGTTCATAGTAGCTGCGGCCTATGTCGGTCAAGTGCTGGCGGCGGGTCGTCCGGTTCAGCAGCGCCGTGCCCAACCGTGATTCCAGCCGGGCAATGTGCTTTGCCACCATCTGCGGGGAAATGCGTAATGCCTCTGCCGCTGCGGCGAAGGAGCCGAGTTCGGCGGCCCTGACGAAAACATTCATGCTGGTGAGTCGGTCCACGATTCACTCCTGTTTGTTGTTTGTCTATGCTTATGGCGCGTGTTTATCAATGCTGAGTGTCGAATTATTCTTAACCTTCTGACAGATAATTGAAAGGTAAAAATCATGAAAATAGGCATTATCGGCGCAGGATTTGTAGGGCGCGCAGTGGCGAAGCTGGCGATCAAGGCCGGGCATCAGGTTATGCTCAGCAATTCCCGTGGGCCGCAGACGTTGTTTAGCCTGAAGCCGATGATTGGTTGCGAAATCGGTACTGCCACTGAGGCCGCCGCCTTTGGCGACATCGTGGTGATCGCCGTTCCTCTTACCGCCCTGGGGCAGTTGCCAGTGGCACTGCTTGCCGGGAAACCGATCATCGATGCCGTCAACTATTACCCTGAGCGCGACGGACAGGTGACAGAACTGGATCAGCAGAGGACCACCACCAGTGAATATCTGGCCGGTTTTCTGCCGCAATCGAAGATAACCAAGGCCTTCAATGCCATTCAAATGACGGATCTCGAAAGCGATGGCTTGCCCGCAGCAGACCCCGCTCGCCGTGCATTGCCGCTGGCCGGAGACGACGAGGAAACGAAAAAACGTATCATCGCTCTTTACAATGCTTTTGGTTTTGACGCAGTGGACGTGGGTGCACTTTCCGAGGGCTGGCGCTTCCAGCGCGCAATGCCGAGTTATTGCGTTCGCATGACCAGGCGTGAACTGGAGGGGGTCCTGGCCGAAGCGCGCAGGCCTGAACCGGTTTAACGTGTTAGCCTGATCAATGCAGAAAAATCAACGCAATCAGTATCCTGGTAGCAGGGCTTGCCGTTGGTTTAGCAGGGACTCCATCGCTGGCTGGTAAGGTGGCGGTGGAGAATAACGCCCTGAAAAGAGTTCCTGTTCCGTAGTCCGCTAAAATAAAGAACCCGGCGCTAAGGCTGGGTTCTGACATAGAATCATGTGACTTCATGCTAAACATCCGCATAGCTATACCCCCTTCCTGCCGTTCCTCACTCTGAAAACTAAATCCGACGGGCATCAGGCGGATATTATTGCGCCATTGGGTTTTGACCCTACGCCTATCGTCGCATCGCTTAAAACTGACCAGTTGCAGGTTTAACAGTGCAATACCCGATGTTTCAATATATTTTGACTCGGTCAGTTGATGAGGGTTGTGTCAGGTAAACGCGCCGTCGCCGCCAAAAAGTGATAGGGATAATGGTTGGTTTAATGGGAAAAAATATTATCGATGCGCCAGTGGCGGCTATAAAAATTATCGCTACGGGTATTGCACTACCTGAGGACTGTGTCACGTCGGCAGCGTTGGATATCCGGCTGGGTAAGCCCGAGGGTTATGTTGAAAAACGGTCTGGTATTGCCTGGCGCTATCATGCGACTGATGAGGCCAGCCAGGCCGAACTGGCGGCAAAAGCGCTGCATTGCGCGCTGGAGAGAGGAGCCATTGCAGCCTCTTCCATTGATCTGCTTATTTGTGCTTCAGCGATTGCCGTACAGGCTCTGCCGTGCAGTGCGATTCATATCCTTAAAGCCGCCGGTTTGCCACCAGGCGTGGCCGGATTTGATATCAACAGCAGTTGTGTCAGCTTTATTTCCGCGCTGGAGGTGGCCGCCGGGCTGCTGAATACGGGGGCCTATAAGCGTATTGCCATTGTCTCGGCAGATTTGGCTTCGCGAGGTATTGACTGGCGGCACGAGGAGGCGTCGTTCATTTTTGGCGACGGCGCTGCCTGTGCCATTGTCGAGCGTGGTGACGGGCGAAGCGGTATTCTGGCGAGTCTGGTGGAGATGTATCCCGCAGGCAGCGAGCTTTGTGAAGTTCGTGCGGGAGGTACCCGCCGCAACCCACGCGCAGGTATGGACGAAAGCGACTTTCTCTTTCATATGCAGGGAAAACCCCTGTTCCGCTATGCCGCTTCTCTTATGGAAGGCTACCTGTCGCGGCTGCTGCAAAAAAGCGGCCTGACGCTTCAGGATATTGCGACGGTGGTGCCACATCAGGCCAGCCACCTTTCCCTCGAACATATGCGCAAACGGCTGCACGTTCCGGGATCCTCATTGATTGATATTTATCGATATTACGGTAATCAGGTTGCGGCTTCGATTCCAACCGCATTGCACGAGGCGGTAATCACTCAGCGCTTTAACGCGGGTAAGCCGGTCATGCTTATTGGTACGGCGGCAGGTCTTACGCTGGCGGGTATGGTGCTATTACCATGAAAGTTTTGGTGACGGGCGCAACCAGTGGTCTTGGGCGTAATGCTGCACAGTATCTGCTCGATTGCGGGCATCAGGTGGTGGCGACGGGCCGTAATCGGGTCATGGGTCAACAGCTTGCCAGAGCCGGTGCGAATTTCATGCCGCTGGATCTGGCCCTGGCCAGTGTCGACCAATGCGTGAGACTGATGGCGGGGTGCGATGCTGTCTGGCATTGCGCCGCGAAGTCTTCCCCCTGGGGGGATAAGATTGCGTTTTATCAGGCTAATGTGAAGGCAACGAAAACGTTGGCGGCAGCGGCGGGACAGGCGGAGATCCCGCGGTTTATCCATATTTCCACCCCTGCAATTTATTTTGATTTTCAACATCATTATGATCTGCCAGAGACGTCGCTGGCGCGCTCGTTTTCCAGCCATTATGCCAGCAGCAAATATGCCGCAGAGCAGGAAATTGCCGCCGCAGTCGCTCGTTTTAACCATACGATATTCGTTCTGCTGCGCCCGCGCGGACTGTTCGGCGCGCATGATAACGTTATCGTTCCCCGCCTGCTGCAACAGCTTAAACGTGATGACGGGGTTTTACGTCTGCCGCGCGGCGGTGAAGCATTGCTGGATCTGACGTTTGTCCAGAATGTGGTCTACGCAATGGCGTTGGCCACCCACCATCAGACGCTGCGTTCCGGCAGCGTTTACAACATCACCAACCACCAACCTCAGCGTCTTTCTTCCATGCTCGATGCCCTTTTGCGTCAACAACTGGGGCTGAATTATCAAATAAAGTCCGTGCCCTGGCCTTTACTGTCGATGGTGGCGTTCGCGCTGGAAGGAATAGGGAAATGCACCAATAAAGAACCGCAGTTCACACGTTACAGTGTCGGAGCCGTTAGCTTTGATATGACCTTAAGTGCAGAAAAAGCGATCAATGAGTTGGGTTACAGACCCAAATTTTCGATGGAACAAGGGATTATGTTGACCGGAAAATGGTTGAGGATGCATGGCAAAAATCACCACATTTGAAGTGGGGTATTGTACTCATATTGGCTGCATGGCCCTGAAAGGGGCCGGGCTAAAAGTGTGCAAATTTCCTTCCAGAGCTTACCTGCTGGAGGTGGGAGAACGCCGATGGTTGTGGGACACCGGTTATGCCTCCTGGTTTGAGCACTACACCCGTTCGGGCATTTTCCAGCTCTATCGCCATGTGACGCCAGTCTATTTTGATCCCAACGCGTCTTTGGCCCAACAGCTGTGCGCTCAGGGGCTGGTCAGCCGAGACCTCAGCGGGATTATTCTGTCGCACTTTCATGCCGACCATATTGCTGGGTTACGTGATTTCCCTGATGTCACGGGGATTTGTTCTGCAGAAGGCTGGGGGCATGTGCGCAAGCTGCGGGGATTGACGGCGCTGCGTCAGGGGTTTATTCCAGGGCTGGTCCCTCAGAGTTTCGAGTCCTCGCTACGTTTTATCGAAGGTTTCGAGCGGATCTCATTGCCCGCGGAATTGGCGCCGTTCGATGCTGGCTATGTCCTTCCTGAGAGTCACCGGCAGATCATTTTGCTGCCGCTTCCTGGTCACGCTGTCGGGCACTTCGGTGCGTTTGTGTTGACGGAGGCGGGGTGGACGCTGCTGGCTGCGGATGCTGCATGGTCATCGGTGAGTTATCGGGAACGGCGTGGACCCTCGCGGCTGGCCAATCTGGTGTTGTCAGACCCCCCGGCTTATTACCATACGCTCAAGCGGTTGAACGAACTCTGGCAGCAGGGTGGCGTTGATATTCTGTTGTGTCATGAGGGCGATTTATGATCCCCTTGACCGTGCTTTGGCGTTATTTCGCTTCCCGGAGGCGGCACTTTTCACGGCGCGAAGCGCTTGAGCGTTGGCAGGCCAAAAAGCTAAAGGCGTTTCATAAAAAGGTGCTCAGGAAAAGCCCATGGTTTCGTCGTTATCTTGCGATGCCGTTTGAGCAGTGGCCGCTCATGGATAAATCGATGATGGTGCAACATTTCGACCAGATGAACACGGCGGGTTTACAGCAAGACCGACTGATGTCGTGCGCATTGCAAAGTGAGCATAGCCGCAACTTCGCTCCTAAGGTCGGGCAGTTTAGTGTCGGGCTGTCATCAGGGACTTCAGGACGGCGGGGGGTGTTTGTGGTCAGCCCACAAGAACAGAAAATTTGGGCGGCGGCCATGCTGGCTAAAACGTTGCCGGAGGGCTTGTTTGCCGGAGAGCGGGTGGCGTTGTTTTTACGAGCGGATAATAATCTTTATCAGAGCGTAAAAAACCGCTGGTTAAGCCTGGATTTTTACGATCTGCTGGGGTCTTTTCAGGACCAATTAACCCGCCTTGAGCAATATTCTCCCACCCTGATCGTGGCTCCCGCACAGGTGCTACGCGCGCTGGCATTGGAGGTGATGGCGAAGAGGTTGAGCCTGAATGTCAAAAAAGTCATTCCGGTAGCAGAAGTGTTAGAAGCGCAGGATAGGGCGTTGATAAGCCAGGTTTTTGGTGAGGTGGGGGAAATCTATCAGGCAACGGAGGGCTTTCTGGCCTCGACCTGTGCATTTGGAACATTGCACATGAATGAAGAGTTCATTCTTGTCGAACCGCAGTGGCTGGATGAACGGCGTTTTATTCCGGTTATCACTGACTTCACCCGGCGGACACAACCTATCGTACGCTATCGGCTTGATGACGTGCTGGTAGCCAGAGCCGGCCAATGTCCTTGTGGCAGCGCTGCTCTGGCTATTGAGCATATTGAAGGGCGGCAGGACGATCAGTTGATGCTCCCTCTGCGCCATGGGCATCGGCAAACGATTTTCGCTGATGCCTGTAGCCGCGTACTGGCGATGACCCTGCCGTTAACGGCAGACTATCGTTTGATACAAACGGGAGCCAATACGCTCTCTTTACTGGCTGATTGCGACCTCAGTACGCTGGAAAAATGCCGCGAGGCATTGACGGCCTTGTTTGCTCGCCAGGATATCGACGTTGCACAACTGACCTGGACGCTGGGCAGGCAGATCCCTCCCACGCAGTTTGATACCAAGCGGCGGCGTATTATCTGCCGATGGAAACATGCGGGCGAACGGCCCGTACAAACGGAAGAAACAGCGTGAATGTGCTCATTACCGGGGCGTCCGGTTTCATTGGCAGTGCGTTTTTAAAACGCTTCGCCGCGTTAAACACCGTCTCGCTGTACGGTGTTGGCCGGCAACACATCAATGATTTCCCCGTCTCTGTCCGCTACGCCGCGCTGGCGCTTGATAAGCTGGAACAGCTTGACGTGACGCCTGATGTGGTGATTCATGCTGCCGGTCGGGCCTCCCCTTGGGGAACGCCGCAAGAGTACTATCGGGACAATGTTGAGACCACTCAGCATGTCCTGGATTTTTGTAACCGTCACGGCTTACCTCGCCTGATTTTTATTTCCAGCGCGGCGGTTTATGCTCGTTTTGAACATCAGTTCAAATTACGTGAGAGCGACCCTGTTGGCCCGGTATTTACCAGCCAGTATGGTCTGAGCAAGTATCAGGCGGAACGGCGGGTAGCCGGATATCAGGGTGAAAAAACGATTCTTCGCCCCTGTGCCATATTCGGCCCAGGCGATCGCTTGCTTTTCCCTCCGCTGATGGCGGCTGCAAAAAAGAAACGTCTGGTACAGCTGTTAAGTGATGGCACGAAGGCACAGGCCGATATTATGCATATAGACACCCTGTGCGATTACCTGATGAGCGCAGTGACGCACCCTCAGTTACAGCCGTGTTATAACCTCTCATCCCATTGTCCGCTAGAGACGCCGGCACTGTTAGACGAGATTTTACAGCAGCTTGCGTTACCTTTAGCCGATAAAACCATGCGAGTCAGTACCGCACTGCGTTTCGCGGGTATTTTGGAAGGGTTTTGGCGTTGGCTGCCACTTGCTGGCGAACCTCCCATTACTCGTTTTGGTGTTGGGGTGTTTGGGTATTCTGCCACTCTTGATGTGACGCGTATGCTGGAGGACTTTGGACCACCGTCGGCGAATTTACGCCAAAGTCTGCGGGATTTCTTACGGGTCTACCGGGCGATGAAATGATGACGTTGATCGTTGTGATCTGGCTGATGATTTTTAGTTTTAAACTCTTCTTTGCATTGCGCATTTTGCGTGCCGCTGACAAAAAAATCGCCGGTAATATCGACAATGTCACCATACTTCAGCCGATACTCAGTGGTGACCCGGCCCTGGAGTCGGTTTTAGAGATGAATCTGCGAACACTGTCTGGGGTGCACTTTGTTTGGCTGATCGACCGTGATGATGCTGAGGCTGGGGAAATCACTGCGCGACTTAAGCAGCACTATCCTGAGCACGACATTCAGATAGGTTGGTATCCACCGGCACCTGAAGGGATAAATCCTAAATTGTTTAAGCTTGAGCAGGGGAGAACATTAGTCAAGACAGAGATTGTTCTCGTGCTGGACGATGACGCTGTACTCAGTGAGGCCGCGCTTCGGGGGATGATCGGTGAGCTTGATGATCATTCACTGGTCACTGCTTTACCCTGGTATCAGGCGGCAGAGAATATCCCTTCTCAGCTGCTGACGCAGTTCGTCAACGATAACTCCGCGTTGACCTATCTACCGCTGTTACCCTTTACTGCGCCGCTAACGATAAACGGCATGTGTTATGCGTTACCTCTCCGTGTGCTGGCGGACGCCGGTGGCTTTTCACCCATCCTGCACCACCTGACCGATGATCTGGCATTGGCCACGCTGCTGGCCCAAAACGACGTCAGGATTATCCAAAGTGCATCTCCCGTACGGGTACAGACCAGCGTCCCCGATACTCAGCGCTATGTGCGTCAGATGCATCGCTGGTTTTTATTCGCCACTCTGCTCATGCGCGAAAAAAAACCGGGTGTGAATTGGGTCATTTTTACGCTTCAGGGGCTGCATCCGTTACTGCTTTGGACCCTGTTGATACTGGCCTGTGGCGGCAATACAGGGAATATCATCGTGCTGGCTACGGTATTATTGATCCGTCATTTCGGGTTACGCCGGGTTCAGCTTGCACTCTCCCGAGATATACCCGCACATCCGGTGCTGTCTCTGTTGTCTGAGTTATTACAGCCCGTACACCTGTTGCATGCGTTAATAAATCGCACAATTTATTGGCGTTCACGCCGATATCGAATTTTTAGCAACGATCGTTTTCATTCGTTATGACGCCCCCTGTTTTGACAAAAGTGTGTTTCCCCCAGGTTTGCTCAACCTCGCCACAGCCTGATAACGAAGATGCTCTGTCGCAAGCAGCACGGTATCAAAACGTTATAAATTAGCAGAAATTCAGCTATGTCAGAGGGCGTCTTTCGGTTGTCTGTGAAGGATATAGAATATATTCTCTATGCTTAATTATTAGCCTGGGACATGCCATGACGACAGCAAGCGCGCTTCTCGATATTCAGGAACTGGCGATCCATACCGCAGCAGGGCTGCCGCTGGTCAACAAGGTCTCCTTTCAGGTTAACCGGCGTGAAATCGTGGCGCTGGTGGGGGGATCCGGTTCGGGTAAAACCCTGAGTTCGCTCTCTCTGCTGGGATTATTGCCGCCGGGTGTCAGCATGACCGGCGGTGAAATCTGGCTCGATGACAAAAAAATTGCCAGTCCGGATACGCATTTTGACGTGTCGGCACGCGGTAAACGCCTGGCGATGATTTTTCAGGAACCGATGACCAGCATGAATCCGGTGCTGAAAGTTGGTGAGCAAATCGCCGAAGTGCTGGTGCGTCATCAGCGGATCGGCTGGAAACAGGCGCATCGCGACGCCATCGCTTTGCTCGACCGCGTCGGGATTGTGAACCCGGAACAGCGGGCGAAGCAGTATATTCATCAGCTTTCCGGCGGTATGCGCCAGCGGGTGATGATCGCCAGCGCCATCAGTTGTAAACCTGTCATGCTGATTGCCGATGAACCGACCACCGCGCTGGATGTGACCATTCAGGCGCAGATCCTCACGCTGTTGCAGGATTTGCAGCAGGAAATGGACATGGGCATCCTGCTTATCACCCATGATCTGAGTGTGGTGGCGCGATATGCCGACCGCGCCTATGTCATGCATCAGGGTCATCTGGTCGAACAGGGTCCGGTCGCAGAACTGCTGACGGATCCGCAGGAACCCTACACCCGCAAACTGATCGCGGCTTCACAGCCGGAACCTCTGCCGGAAACGGCGGCAATCAGCGTGGAGAATCCGCTGGTCCGCCTGCGTGAACTGACCAAAAGCTATCCGCACGCACAGTGGCTGCCTTTCGTGCCCGCCCGACGTCAGACCGTGCTGTTTCCCACCTCCTTTGATATCCGTCGCGGAGAAATTCTTGGGCTGATCGGTGAATCAGGATCAGGCAAAACCACGCTGGGACGCGCCATCATTGGCCTGACCGACGCTGACAGCGGCGATATCGAATTTGACGGCGTTTCCCTGACCCGCGCCAATGCCGCCACGCGGCATAAAATGCGCAGCAGGGCGCAGATTATCTTTCAGGATCCGTACGCCAGCCTGAACCCGAAAATGACCATTGGTGAACAGATTGCTGAACCGCTGCGGGTGTACAAACTGCGGCCACCGGCGCTGATTCAGGCGCGGGTGGAAGAGTTGCTGAAACGGGTGGGGCTGGAACCGCATCACGCCAGCCGCCTGCCCGGTGCCTTTTCCGGCGGCCAGCGTCAGCGCGTGGCCATTGCCCGTGCGCTGGCGTCAGAACCTGAATTGCTGGTGGCGGATGAAGCGGTGTCGGCGCTGGATCTCTCCGTACGCGGGCAGATACTGACCCTGCTCAATACCTTGCGTCAGCAGTTGGGTCTGACGGTGCTGTTTATCAGCCACGATCTGGCGGCGGTGAAACAGGTGTGTGACCGCGTGGTGGTGTTGTATCACGGCAACGTGGTGGAAAGCGGGGAGACGGCGCAGGTTCTGATGGCGCCGCAGCATCCTTATACCCAGGCTCTGCTGGCCGCCGCGCCGGATATCACGCGGGCGCTGCAACTTCGCAAAGCCAGTTAACCGCCGGTCAGCAGCGGCAGCTCAGGGTGTTCGGCCCATTCATGCCATGAGCCGACATACACCGCCAGCTGCTGATAACCCGCCCGCTGAAGTGCGGCGTAAACCGTCGCCGCACGTGCACCGCGATGGCAATAAATGATGACCTGCCGGTCGGGCTGAAGCCCGGCTTTTACCGCCCGCTGGCGGATCGCCTGCGCACTGAGAAATGCGCCGTCCTGCACCACATCCTCCCAGAACAACAAGACCGCACCGGGAATGCGTCCGGCACGGTGGCAGCACTCGTGCGCGAACTCCCCGCTGAATTCCGTCGGGCGGCGTGCGTCAAGGATCTGCGCGCCATTGGCCTGGGCGGCAAGCACTTCATCACGCGTCGCGGTCAGACTTTTCAGGTGTACTGCCGCAGAGGCGGTGTCGGGGTTTGCGGCGCTGATCACCGCGCTGTAGCCGGTACCGGGCTGCAGGGGACGACCAGCCTGCGTCCAGGCGTCGAGTCCGCCGTCCAGAATGAGCGGACTGGCGATGCCGCCGAACTGCGCAAACCAGGCGCCGCGCGGGGAGCGCATGCCCACCTGCTGCTCAAAAAATACCGGCGTGACGTTGTCACTGATAGCCAGTTGCTGCCAGGCGCGATGAAACGCGTTCGCCATGCCCTGAACCCCGGCTCCGGTGCTGTCAGGAATGAAATAATCATAAACGTTGAGATGGTGCGCGCCGGGCAAGGTTCCCGCCCGCCACTGCGCCTGCTCGCGGACGTCAATCAGCGCAAAGGCTTCGCCATTTTTGCTGCGCGCCAGCAGTTCAGCGGCGCTGATCACCCCGTCGCGGGTCAGCGAACCGTGATTAGTGGCCAAGAGAGAGTGACTCCGTAAACAGCGGTAAAAGGGTGCCGGTACCGCATTCGGCGGCCTGTTGCAGAACCCGCGACGCGAGGGCAATGTCGAAAACATTCAGGCCAAAGGAAGAGAAATACACGCTGTCATCCGCTGCCGGTCGCCAGCCGTCGATCAGCAGATTACTCAGATCGGCGTCCACCCGTTGCGGCGGGAATAAACCGGCACGGTACATCTGAAACAGGCTTTTGGCGCTGGTTTCACAGAAATCTCCCCACAGATCGACCACCACGCGGGTAGCGCGGCTGATGGCCTCAAAGGTCACTTCGTGATACCCCACCTGAATCACCAGCCGGCCGGGAAGGATGGCCTCAGTGCCAAGCAAAGGCGCGGCGGCGCTGGTGCAGGTGATCACTGCATCAGCCTGCTGGGTGATGGCTTCCTCAAGATCCGTCACTCTGACCAGCGGCCACGGCAGATTTTTCGCACTGACCGGCAGTGCAGCAGCACTGCGATCCCACCAGCTTACCTGTTGCAGAGCGGGAAAAAGCTCACGCAGCATGTCGAGATGCGCCACCGCCTGCACGCCTGCGCCCAGCAGCAGAATGCGTTGCACCGGACGCGGCGCGGCCAGGCGCAGGGCAATCGCGGAAACCGCCGCCGTGCGTGTGGCGGTCAGCGCACGGCTTTCGACCAGCCCGAGTGGCAGGCCGTTATCCGCGCGGTTTATCAGCGTCAGCGCCATAGCCTGCGGCAGTCCGTCCTGTGCATCCGGGCGGTGCGCGGTCCATTTCACGCCTGCGGCGTTGAAACGTCCGCCGACGCAGGCGGGCAGCACGTAGGCTTTTCCCCGTGACGAACCGAGATCCACGTGAGTTTCCGCTGGCATCTGTGCCTGTTGCTGACGCATGAGTGTGACAACGTCACAAACATCGTCCACCGCAGCCTGTGCCCGCGTCCCGCCGAGGCTGATCACATCCTGCTGACTCAGATAGCGAAAACCTGGGGTCATGTTAATGCTCCAGTAATGTCTTAGCGAAAGGATACAGCGCCGGAGAACCCCCGCAGTGGACGAAAATCACCCGCGAACCGGCGCTGATTTTGCCCTGTTCAGTCAGGCTTATCAGGCCGTGCATGGCTTTGCCGGTATACACCGGATCCAACAGCACCCCTTCTGCCTGCGCGACACGGTAAATGGCGTCGATGCCGCCCTCTGAAGGCACGCCATAAGCGGTGCCGACAAAGCTGTCCTCGATCCAGATATCCTCCGGCTGCCAGCGTTGCGGCCATTCGAGCAGGTCGGCACAATCCTGCGCCATTGCGGAAATCCGTTCCTGAAACCATGCCGCTTTGGCACTGACGCTGATCCCGACAATTCTAGTCTCTGGCCAGTACTGACGCGCGCCGACGTACAGCCCGGCGAGCGTGCCGCCGGAGCCGGTGGGGGCGACGATAACGTCAGGCGGCGGCTGATGACGCTCCCTGAGCTGGATATCCATTTCCTCAATCGCGCGGACATACCCCAGCGCGCCGAGCGGGGTGGCACCGCCCAGCGGAATGATCAGCGCCTTTTCACCCCGTGCCTGCGCCGCCTCAGCGTGGGCGTTCATTGCCCCCTCAATCTGAGTGAAGTAGCCATCGGGATCGAGAAATTCCAGCTCGGCGCCAAACAGTTTGTCGAGCAGGAGATTGCCCTGATAGGTTTCAGGTTGATTGCCGCGCAGCACCAGCACGGGTTTCATGCCGAATTTACGTGCTGCCGCCGCCACCATCCGTGCATGGTTAGACTGGTGGCCGCCGGTGGTAATCACCACCTTGACCTGCTTATTGCAGGCGTCGGCCATCAGGTATTCCAGCTTACGGACTTTGTTACCGCCACCACCGAAACCGGTGTAATCATCACGTTTGATATCCAGCGTGATGCCCAGCGACGTCCCCAGCGCGTCAAGACGCTCGAGGGGCGTGGGGAAAAACCCCAGTGACACTCTTTCAAAATCATCTGACTGTTTCATAATAAATAACCTGCTAATTATATTGACGACTTTCCCGGGTGTTGCCGCAAAGCACCGGCGGATTCCTCCACCGGCGCAGAAAATGAGGGTTCATGATGAAAAAAACGGATCCAGTCGGTGACCGATTGCTGGAAACGTTGCAGCCCGCGCAGGGTGACGAATTCGTTCACGCCGTGCGCATTGCCGCCGTGCCCGAGCCCGCCGAGCAGAAATGCCGGGGCCACGCGGGCAAAGGTATAAGCCGGTGCACAGCCGGGCGCCCATGGCCAGATCTGTGGCACGGCGTCCTGCGCCTGATAGCTGGCGAGCAGGGCATTGACTCCGGCGCTGCCAAAGGGGAAACGGTGTCCGGGGTAGCTGTCGTCGAGTTCCAGTTCCACGCCGGCGAATTCAGGCCGGGCCAGTGTCTGGCGGATACCGGCCAGCAACTGTTCGCCGTCGATACCGGGCGGGACGCGCAGCGCAAATTCCGCGCTGGCGCTGTGCGGAATGACGCCGCGAGCCTCCAGCGGGTCGCTGCGGATCTCCGAAATGTTCAGCACCGCACCATTGATTAACTGTTGCAGGCAGGCCAGCGTATCGCCGCTGACGTTCAGCCGTTCGCTGTGGCGAAAACGCAGCTCATCTTTAATACTGAACTGTTCCGCCAGCGTGCGCAGCAGGGTGTTGGCCTCTTCATCTACCCGCTGGCGGGCGAGTACGCCGCTGTCGTGTGCTGGCGCGATAGCATAAAGAGCGGCAATCAGCCGCCAGAGGGGATTGGCAATCCAGTTCGAGTTACTGGCGTGGATAGCCGCGTGCGGGCCACCCCAGGCCCCGCCGCGAACCCGCAGACGGCCACCGCTCAGGCCGCTGAAACCGAGGTACACCCGTGGTTTTCCACCGCCGTATTCGCACAGCGACGGGAAAAACACCGCCGCAGCAGGTGACACCGGGCAGGGATCCTGTGCCAGATATCGGCGTAACTGGCCGCTGCCCACTTCTTCTTCACCCTCGAGAATGATCTCCAGATTGACGTCGAGTTCACCCGCATCGCACAGGGTTTTGACCGCCATTAGCATCCCAGCCAGCGGCCCTTTGTTGTTCTCCGCGCCGCGCGCCACAAAGACCGGACCAACGCCCGGCCAGTCGGAAATGCCACCGCTAAACGGCGGGAATTCCCAGCCCGCCGGGGCGGCAGGCATCACGTCATACATGTTGTAGAGCACCAGCGTTTTCTGTGCCTGCCGGTCGATGCGCATGTGCACCAGCGGCGGCGCGTTCTGCGCCGTTTGCTGGCTGACCGCCAAGACCGGCATGCCGTGCAGCTCGCGGCCGATCCAGTCTTCCAGCCACTGCGCCAGCGCGCGCTGTTGTTCAGGCTGGCCGGACACGCTGGCGAACGGCGTGATGGCGGACAGCAGATCAAGCGTAGGTTGCAGCAATGGCGGGATGGAAAGCGTCACAGGCGGATCCTCGGGTTCAGTACCACATACAGCAGGTCGATAATCAGATTGATGGCCACAAAGACCAGCGCCGCGAGCAGCACAATGGCCTGAACCAGCGGGAAATCGCGGTTCTGGATCGCCTGCACGGCGAGGCGGCCAATTCCTGGCCAGGCAAAGATGATCTCAGTGACCAGCGCGCCACCGAGCAGCGAAGCGAAATACATGCCCTGCACGGTGACCACCGGGATCAGCGCATTACGCAACCCGTGACGCACGACGATACGCCAGCGGCTCAGGCCTTTGGCTCGGGCGGTGCGGATGTAATCTTGCTGCATGACGTCAATCAGGCTGGCGCGGATCAGCCGCGCAATAGCACTCATATAATACGCACCGAGGCTGATGGCAGGCATCACCAGTTGGCTGGCACTCCCATAACCGCTGGAAGGTAGCCAGCGCAGGTTCAGGCTGAAAACGATGATCAGCAGCAGCCCGAGCCAGAAGACCGGCACCGCCTGACCACTGAACGCCAGCAATCGGCAAAGCAAATCCCACACGCTGTTCTGATATAAGGCACTGACGATCCCGAGCAGCAGCCCGGCGGCGGTACTCCACAGCAGGGCGGTGACGGCTAATAGCAGGGTGGCCGGCACCCGCTGACCAATCAGCTCGGTGACCGGCTGGCTGTAACGCAGCGAATCGCCAAGATTGCCCTGCAACACGCCGGTCAGGTAGTGCCAGTATTGCCAGGTCAGCGAACGATCAAAGCCCATGCTGTGACGGAAATGCTCAATTTCCTGTTGACTCGAACCGGGCGGCATCATCACTGCCGCGGGATCGCCGGTCAGATGCAGACTGTAGAAAATCAGCAGAGAAACGCCAAACATCACCAGCACGGACTGGGCGAGGCGTTGCAGGATATAACGCAGCATATCAGTCGAGCCTCGTGTGAGTTTTACGCAGCAGACTGTCGCCGAGCAGGTTGCAGCTCACCACCAGCGCGGCAATCACCAGCCCTGGATACAGCACCAGCCACTGAGCGAGCAGCATGTAAGAGCGGCCTTCGCCGATCAGATTGCCCAGCGTCGGCGTCGGCGGCTGAATACCCATTCCGAGAAAACCAATCGACGCTTCCAGCACGATCAGGCGCGGAATGTCCAGCGTCAGCAGGACAATCAGCGGCGTCAGCAGGTTAGGGAACACATGGCGCAGTAAAATGCGCGGTGCGGAGAACCCCATGGCTTTCACTGATTCGATGTATTCCAGTTCGCGGATTTCCAGCGTTTTGGCACGGGCAACGCGGGCGTATATCGCCCAGCTGGTCACGCCCATGATGAGAATGATATTGGTGAGCGAGGCACCAAACAGCGCCATCACCAGTAAGATCAGCAGGATAAAGGGCACGGCGAGCTGAATATCCATCAGGCGCATGATCAGCGCGTCCAGCCAGCCACCGGCATATCCGGCAATCATGCCCAGCAGCGAGCCGGTCACTGCGGCAATGGCCGCGGCCAGCAGCACGATCATCAGCGAAAGCCGGGTGCCGGAGAGAATGCGTGAGAGTAAATCGCGGCCCAGTTGGTCAGTGCCCAGCAGATGGTGAGCGCCGGGCGCAGAAAACGCCGCCGCCAGATCGTTGGTTAACGGATCCGGTAGCGGTAACCACGGCGCAAGGAGCGCCGGGATGATGACGAGTAACAGCAACAGCCCGCCGAGAATGCCGTCGCCATAAAACCGGCGACGGGGTTTTCGCTGCAAAGCTGAGCGCAGTGAAATCATTTAAGCCTCAGATCAAACAGCGGAATACGGGAGTCTGCGCGGCCGGTGAAGGTTACATCGTCGGCACTGGCGTAAAGTGAGTCTTCTTTATACAACGGGATCAGCGGTTGCTGCTGAGCAACCCACTGCTGGATCTGCTGCAAAATCTTCTCACGTTTGGCCGGATCCACCGTGGTGCGGCTGCTGTTGAGCAACGCATCCAGTTCCGGTGAATTCACCGTCGAATAGGGTTCTCCAGAATGCAGGATCGGATACAGCGCGGCATCGGCATCCAGCGTCTGGGTGGAGCCCCACGCCAGCATGTACATCGGCGCCTGTTTCTGCGAGGCCACCTGCTGGGTATAGACCGACCATTCCGGCACTTCCAGTTCGGCTTTTACGCCAATGGCAGCCAGATCCTGCACAATCGCCTGGGCGACGTCGGCGCTGGCGATATAACGGCGCGGCGCCTGGAAGCGCAGGGTGAATCCTTGCGGATAACCCGCTTCCGCCAGCAGGGACTTCGCTTTGGCGATGTCCTGTGCCGGAGCCGGGATCGCGTCATAACCAAAGTCTTTCGGTCCGGCCATCGTGCCGGTGGGTGTACCGAAACCGTGCAGCAAATCGCGGGTATACGCCGTGCGGTTGAGAGCCAGAGACAGCGCCTGACGAACGCGGACATCATTCAGCGGTTTCTGATCGTTCTTCAGCCCGAGATAAATCGTCAGGCCGCCATTTTTGACCTGTTCCAGATGTACGCCGGGTTTATTCTTCAGCGCGGGCACCAGATCGGCCGGAACGCCATCGACCAGTTGTACTTCGCCGGTCAGCAGAGCGGTGATACGGCCGGTCGCTTCAGGAATCGGCCGCCAGGTGACTGTGTCGATCGCAGGTTTGCCACGCCAGTAATCGGGATTGGCCTGCATCACCACTTTTTCATCCGGGATAAAGGTTTCCAGCCTGTAGGCACCGGAACCCACCGGTTTACGGGCAAATTCCGCCGCGCCCACTTTGGTGACATATGCCGGTGGCACAATATAGGTCGGATAGCGGCTCATGCGGGTTGGCAGCAACGGGTCGGGGCCGCTGGTGTGAATTTTCACCTGATACTCACCGGTGATTTCCACTGACTTGATAGTGCGGATATAAGAGATGGTTGGCGCGTGGTTGGCCGGATCGAGTATGCGATCGATGGAGAATTTTACTGCCTGCGCATTCACCGGTTCGCCGTCACTGAACTTCACGCCTTCACGCAGGGTAAACTCCCAGGTGGTATCGTCGAGTGATTTCCAGCTCGTCGCCAGCCCCGGCTGCAACTGCATATTGGCATCGCGCAGCACCAGCGTATCAAAAAGATTATCCACCAACGTGGCGGATTCTTTCAGGAACCCGGGATCCATCGCCGTGGCAGACGTGGTTTGCGCGATCACCAGTTCAGAGGCGAAAGCCACCGGGGTGGTCAGGCTGATGAGCAGAGCCAGTGAAGCCAGTTTAAAGGCAGGTATTCTCATTTACGGTCATTCCCAAAGTGAAGCCGCCAGAAGCATTGACGGAATTAAAGTTTAATCAGGGCGTTTTTAAACGTTCAATTAATGCTCAGTTTCTTAATACATGATATATCCTATATAATGTATTTTTGGCAAGCTACAGTTTAAACCGCAAAAGAAAAGCCATAATTTTGCTAAAGGAAATGTCACATGTTTGAGATGGAAAAAGCGCAGCGTGTCAGCCTGACCATGCAGGTCGAAGCCAAACTGAAAGGGGCGTTAATTGTCGGCGTCCTCAAGCCGGGCGCGCGTCTGGTGACCAAAGATATCGCCGATCAGTTGGGTACCAGCGTGACGCCGGTGCGCGAAGCGTTGCTGCGGTTGGTGTCTGCCGGTGCGCTGGACGCCACCCCCGCTCAGGCATTTTTGGTGCCAAAAATTCCGCTGGCGCGTTATCAGGAAATCACGCTGATCCGCAAAAATCTCGAAGGTTTGGCGGTGTCACAAGCGTCTTTGCACGTCACGCCAGAGAAACTCATGTTGCTCACCTCGCTGAATGCGAAATTCATGGCGGCAAAAGTGGAGAACGACGTCGAAGAGGCCTTACAGGCGAACCGTGAGTTCCGCTTTACGCTGTATGAGATGGCGGCTATGCCGACGCTGACGGCGCTTATCGAGCAACTGTGGGTGCAAATCGGCCCGTGCTTTAACTATCTTTATCCGCAGTCTTCGCACATGGCTAAAGGGAAGCACAACTACGATCAGCTGCTGCTGGCGCTGGAAGCGGGCGACAGCAAACGGTGCGTGAAGCTGATTCATAAAGCCATTGATGACGGCGCGGCGATTCTGGGGGAACACTATTTTTCGCAGGAGTAAGTCTTGCACGGGAGTCAGCCCCCATTACCCCGTGCCGTCCTCCAGGCGACTGATATGCAGGCTGAGCCAGGTGAGCTCATCTTTTGGTAAAGAAATGTGATATTTTTCCTGTACATAATCGCGGATAGCCCACGAGACGGCCATTGCGGCAGGGCGATGACGCAGCAGTTCCTGATAGAAATCTTCGGTGTCGCTGGCGGTGATTTTCCCGGTTAATATCCGCTCGGCAAAATAGCGCAGATGGGTGATGAAACGCATATAGTTCACCGAGTGGGTATCGATGGATTTATTGAGTTTGTAGCGGACAATCTCGGCGATCCGGTTGACCAGTTCCACCTGTTGATGGGCGGTGGTGGTGTCGGTATCGCCTGACGCGTTGATTAAATGAAAAGCAATGTTCACCGCCTCATCCGCAGGCAGAGATACACCAAAACGTGAATCGACCAGCGCAATGGCCTGCTGACCGATGTCGTACTCCTTCTGATAGTACCGCTTAATCTCCCAGCTCAGTTTATTGACGAAATGCTCGTTTTTCTGGCAGCGCTCCACCGCAAAAAAGAGGTGCTCAGTGAGGGTGAAAAACAGCACCGGATTGAGTTTTTTGTCATAGGCAGGCTGTGCCAGCCGGATGATGTCGTGGGTCACATCAAAAAAAGCCGCAGGAATGGTGGTCGTCAGTGATAAAAAATGTCGCGATTTTAGATCCTGTATCGGAATAAACACCTTCTCGACGTGCGCAATATCAATCTGCATGCCCGGCTGGGCGTTAAAACCCAGCCCTTTGCCAAACAGCACCATTTCCTGTTGTTCATGTTCGACCAGGAGCATGCTGTTATTGAGCGATTTCTTCACTGTGATCACGGTGTTTTCCTGCGGCCAGTTTCATGTTTACGCCATATCTGCGCCATGGGTGGCGATGACTTTTTTGTACCAGTAAAATGAATCTTTTCGCAAACGGGCCAGCGAGCCTGCACCTTCATCATCCTGATCGACATAGATAAAACCATAACGCTTGGACATTTGCGATGTCCCTGCGCTGATAATGTCGATAGAGCCCCAGGTGGTAAAGCCCATGACGTCCACCCCTTCGTTGATGGCGCTGCGCACCTGTTCAAAATGCGCACGGAAATAGTCGATACGGTAATCGTCATGGATTTTGCCTTCCACCACGACGTCTTTCGCACCGAGGCCGCATTCCACGATAAACAGCGGTTTCTGGTAGCGGTCATAAAGCTCTAACAGGGAGATTTTTAACCCCACCGGATCGATTTGCCAACCCCAGTCTGACGCGGGCAGGTAGGGGTTTTTTACGCCAAGGATCGTGTTGCCGGGGATCCGCTCGGCATCCGGCTGTGTGGATTCCGTCAGGGACATGTAATAACTGAAGGAGACGAAATCGACGGTGTGAGCGCGTAAGATCTGCGCATCCCCGGGCTGCATTTCAATATGGATACCGCGCCGTGCCAGGTCGCGGGTGATCAGCGGCGGGTATTCGCCAAAGACCTGCACATCGGCATAGAACATATTTTCCAGATTTTTTTTCAGCGTGGCTTCCACGTCTTCGGGCTTACAGGTTCGCGGATAGGTGGTGAGTTTAGTCAACATGCATCCAACCTGGCTGCCTGGGATCAGGGCGTGGCAGTCACGCGTGACCAGCGCCGAGGCAACAAACTGGTGGTGCAATCCCTGATAGATATCCTGTTCGGCCTGGCCTGCGGCGCTTTCCTCTTCTCTGATCCCGGCGGTGGTAAAAGGGTGTCTGCGGATGCTGTCAATTTCATTGAAGGTCAGCCAGTACACCACCCGATCTTTATAACGTTCGAAACAGACTTTGCAAAAACGCACAAAGGCATCCACTACGTTACGGTGAACCCAGCCATTGTACTTTTCACTCAGGATCAGCGGCATTTCGTAATGCGAGAGCGTAACCAGCGGTTCAATATTCAGCCTGCGCATTTCGGTGAAGAGATCGTGGTAAAACGCCAGCCCGGCTTCATTCGGTTCGCGGTCTTCGCCGGTCGGGAAAATTCGTGACCAGGCAATCGACACCCGCAGCACTTTGCAGCCCATTTCCGCAAACAGCGCCAGATCCTCTTTATAACGATGGTAGAAATCGATCCCGCGCCGTTTTGGATACAGCGCGTCATTTCTGCCCTCGATGGCATCAGTGATGTTTTCATCGGTCAGCGCCATGTGGGCGTCGTAGTCTTTTAGCGAGACATTGGGTTTTCGGGTGATGGCATCCGCGACAGAAGGGCCTTTGCCGTCGATATTCCATGCGCCTTCCGCCTGATTGGCGGCGATAGCGCCACCCCATAAAAAGTCTTTTGGAAAGGTTAGGTTCTGGCTCATTACACGGACTCCTTTAAGGTCATGATAACGGGATAAGGGCTGCCCGGTGAGGCAGCAGATTCGGGTTGGCGGGAGAACCGCTCGCTGTTGGTGATCACCATGATGACCACGGGATCGAATCCGGCGCGGGTGATGTCTTCCAAATCAAATTCCACCAGCGTGTCACCGACCAGCACGCGTTGTCCGGGGGTGACTTGGGCGGAAAACCCCTGGCCATTGCGTTTGATTGTGTCGATGCCGATATGGAAAATCAGTTCAATTCCGCTGTCGGTCAGCATGCTAACAGCGTGGCCGGTTTCGAAAACGTTGACGATCACGCCACTGGCTGGCGCAATGAGGGTTCCTGACTGAGGAATGATGGCGATGCCGTCACCCATGATGCGTTTGGAAAAGACGTCATCGTTGACCTGCTCAAGGGGAATGATGTTTCCCCTGACCGGCTGGATCAGATCCAGTGCGCTGACAGCTTTTTGAGCGGGCAGCGGGGCGCTTTTCTCCTTCCAGAGCATCAGCGCGGAGAAGAAAGAGACACCAAAAGCGATGACGACACCGCAGAGGGCATACACAATGTTCATGCTGTTATCCGGTGAAACAAATATTGAGATGGTGGCCAGTCCCGGCCCGACCAGCGCAAAGGCCTGTATTCCCATCCAGCCGACAAAAGCGCCTCCCACGAAGCTGCCCGCCAGCACACTGTAAAGGGCCTGTTTGTGCAGCAACGTCACGCCATAAATCGCCGGCTCGGTAATGCCAAATAAGGCAGAGATCCCGGCGGAAAATGCGGTGGATTTGATCACTTTATTTTTGCTTTTCAAAGCGATGGCGAAACAGGCGCCTGATTCAGCGATATTGTGCGCCAGCGAGGCGGGCAGGTAGATAAATTCGCGACCGAATTGGCTCATCGAAGAAATCGCATAAGGCAGCATGGGTTTGTGCATGCCGGCCGCCACCATAAAGGGCAGAGCGGCCGCCAGCAGCGCCGTGGCGAGGAAACCTAAATGGCCGTACAGCCACAGGATCACTTTTGCCAGTCCTGCACCCAGTTCATACCCCAACGGGCCGAGGATCAGCAGGGTCAGCGGAACCGTGATCAGCAGCGAGAGCATAGGCGAGAGGAACACGCGCACCGAGGCAGGGGTGAAACGATTGAAGAGCTTCTCCGTTTGTGCATAAAACAGCACGCACAAAATGGCCGGAAATACCTGTGAGGCATAAGGCACGTTTTTCAGATCCAGAGAGAGAAATTCCGCCCCCTCGGCCAGATGTTTCGCCATATTGGGCAGAACCATCACCGAAACGGCGGAGACCGCCACCAGAATATTCGCCTTCAGTTTTGTGGCGGTGGTGATTGCCACCAGTATTGGCAGGAAGTAAATCGGCGCGGAACCAATATTATCCAGCACTTTCCAGGTTGAGCTGCTGCGGCTTAGCCATCCCAACGTATCGAGGAGCAATAACAGCGACTTTAAGACGCCTCCCCCCGCAATCGCAGGCACCAGAGGCTGAAAGACGCTGATGATGAAATCGACGATAATCGCCACGGGACCGGTTTTATTCTGTTTGGTCTGAGCCGGGGCACTGGCACCGCTGACGATCCGTTTCACTGCGTCATAAACCTGAATCACTTCGGCGCCGATCACCACCTGACACTGAACGTTTATCCTGACGCCCAGCACACCGGCGATGTTTTCCAGACCGGCCTGATCCGCTTTTGCATTGTCATAAAGGCTGAGACGCAGACGGGTTGAACAGTGTTCTACATGTTCAATATTCTCTGCACCACCGGCTCGCGCCACAATTTCCTGAGCCGTCTGTAGATGATCCATTGCACGCATCCCCTGAGCCGAAACAAAAAAAAAAGACCTGAAGCCCCATCGCCTTCAAAGAAGAGGATGGGGCTTCAGGTCTTGCCTACGCATGTAGTAACACGCCTGTGTGGCTATTTCTGTTTAAACGCCGCAGGAAGTCAAACAAAACAGCTGAAAAGGTGCGGTAAATGTGAGTTCACAGACAAAAAATGCCGGTGGTCATTTCAGGTCATGCGGATTATTTGATTTCAGTAACAAAGCTTTCGCGGCTGCGACGAACTTTCTTCAGGTTCACCAGCCAGTCACCTTCGGTTGCGCGATAACCCAGCGGAAGCATCACCACACTGCGTAAGTTCTTCGCTTTCAAACCGAGGATCTCATCCACCGCCACCGGATCAAATCCTTCCATTGGCGTGGCATCAACTTCTTCGAACGCTGCCGCAATCAGCGCTGCGCCCAGCCCGATGTAGGCCTGACGTGCAGCGGCTTGGTGATTTGCTTCGGTTCCACGGCCGGCGACAATTCCCAGCAACATCTGGCGATAGTTTTCCCAACCTTCGTTTTTAAAACCACGGACATCGTTGGTCAGATCGAACATCATATTCACGCGATCGGCAGTGATATCGTCCCATGCAGCGAAGACCAGCAGGTGCGAGCAGTCGGTAACCTGCGCCTGATCCCACGACACGGTGCGGATTTTTGCGCGGATATCAGGATTGGTCACCACAAACAGCTCAAACGGCTGCAGCCCGCTTGAGGTCGGTGCCAGGCGCACGGCTTCTACGATATGTTCGATTCTTTCAGCAGACACGCTTTTCGTCGCATCGAATTTTTTGGTCGCGTAGCGCCATGCCATTCTTTCGTTTAAGGTCGTCATCTTGTTTTCCTGAAGGATAAATTTGGAAGCGGTGGAAGCTGCCCGTGTTACTGATTCGCCCAAATAGCGGCAAATAATCGCATTATCCCTTGGCTGTGTTTTATGAATTTGAGCCCTGGCGGGGAAACAATGCTTCGTTTTTAAGACAAAAAAATCCACGCTTTCGCGTGGATTTTTCACTTAACGCTAAAATCCAAAACAACGCCAACTGGCGTCGCCAGAATCTGACGTTAGACGTTAAACAGGAAATTCATCACGTCGCCGTCTTTGACGATGTAATCTTTACCTTCTGAACGCATTTTGCCAGCTTCTTTCGCGCCTTGTTCACCTTTGTAGGTGATGAAGTCGTCAAACGCGATGGTTTGTGCACGAATGAAGCCTTTCTCGAAGTCGGTGTGAATTTTACCGGCTGCCTGTGGGGCGGTAGCGCCAACAGGGATGGTCCATGCGCGGACCTCTTTCACACCTGCGGTGAAGTAGGTTTGCAGGTTCAGCAAGTCATAACCCGCGCGGATCACACGGTTCAGCCCCGGTTCTGTCAGACCCATTTCTACCATAAATTCTGCGCGATCGGCGTCGTCAAGTTCAGCGATGTCAGATTCAACCGCTGCACATACGGCAACTACCACGGAACCTTCAGCTTCGGCAATTTTACGCACGATGTCGAGGTAAGGGTTATTTTCGTAACCGTCTTCGTTAACGTTGGCGATGTACATGGTTGGCTTCAGGGTCAGGAAGCTCAGATAGCGGATGGCCGCTTTATCTTCGTCGGTCAGGTCCAGCGCACGCAACATACCGGCTTCGGAAAGCTGTGGCAGACATTTTTCCAGCGCCGCCAGTTCAATTTTAGCGTCTTTATCGCCGCCTTTGGCACGTTTTTGTACACGGTAGATCGCGCGTTCACAGGTGTCGAGGTCTGACAGGGCCAGTTCGGTATTGATGACATCAATGTCGTCAGCCGGGTCAACTTTGTTGTTCACGTGGATAATGTTGTCGTTTTCGAAACAACGTACCACGTGGCCGATAGCTTCGGTTTCACGGATGTTGGTCAGGAACTGGTTACCCAAGCCTTCACCTTTGGATGCGCCTTTTACCAGACCGGCGATATCCACGAATTCCATAGTGGTTGGCAGGATGCGCTGAGGTTTTACGATCTCAGCCAGTTGGTCCAGACGCGAATCTGGCATCGGCACTACGCCGGTGTTAGGTTCGATGGTACAGAACGGGAAGTTAGCTGCTTCGATACCCGCTTTGGTCAGCGCATTGAACAGAGTAGATTTACCGACGTTCGGCAGGCCAACGATACCGCATTTGAATCCCATGATGTTCTCACCTTAAATATCTTAATAATCAAGCAATTAATGTTAATTGCACGATGTAATGACCACAATAGGCCGCATTATACACGCAATAGTCCTTTTTCTCGAATACCCGTCATTCTCGAGCGGCCAACAGCACAGTGGATTGGCCCCCTGGCTGCTGCCTGAATGCCGCTGCGGGGATTAAAGGGTTTTCCTGCCCGTAAACAAATAATCCAACCTTGCTTCACCGGGTTCATTTTTAGATACTTGTCACAATTTTTTAACTGACTGGAAATGAATTGGATGTATATGTTTCCCCTGCGGGGCGTGAAGATGTCGGATGTGAAGAACGAGACGCTGGCAGGCTTTGTGGTGGCGGTATCGATGATCCCTGAAGCGGTTGGATTTTCGCTGGTGGCCGGGCTTTCGCCGATAGTGGGTTTGCACACGGCATTTATTATCGGGCTGGTGACGGCGCTGTTGGGTGGCAAGCCTGGCATGGTATCCGGCGCGGCAGGTTCTATTGTGGTGGTGCTGATGAGTCTGGCGGCCCAGTACGGCATGGGTTATGTGCTGTGGGCGACGATTTTTGCTGGCGTGATCCAGATGTTGATCGGCATCTTCCGTCTGGGCAAATTCATTCGTTTGGTTCCACTTCCGGCGATCCACGGTTTTGTTAATGGACTGGCGATTGTCATCATGCTGGCGCAATTACATATGATAGCCGGGCAGGGACCGTTGATGTACGGGTTGGTGGCGCTGGCGATTTTAGTTGTGGTGATATTCCCCAAATTAACCAAAATCATCCCTGCTTCATTGGCGGCGTTGATTGTGGTGTCGGCGGTGGCAATTGGTTTTAACCTGCCTACGCTGCGCGTAGGGGATTTGGCAGATATCTCCGGGGCCTTGCCGCACTTTAGTTTACCGATTGCGCCGTTCAATCTTGAAATGATCAAAGTGGTGCTGCCGTACGCGGTAGTGATCGCCTTAGTTGGGCTGATTGAGTCTCTGCTCACCATGACGGTGCTGGATGAAATGGGTGGCAAGAAAGGGAAGGGTAATCGAGAAAGCATTGCCCAGGGAGCCGGCAATACGATTTGCGGTCTGTTTGGCTGTTTTGCCGGATGTGCGATGATTGGCCAGTCGATCATTAACTTTACTTCCGGTGGGCGTGGGCGGATTTCGGGCATTGTCGGCGCTCTGTTGCTGATTCTATTTGTGGTCAGCCTGTCGGGTTATATTGGCTTGCTGCCGGTGGCGGCCCTGGCAGGGATCATGCTGGTGGTGTGTTACAACACCTTTGAGTGGAGTTCACTGCGCCGTTTACGCCGAATGCCGAAAGCCGACGCATTGGTGATGGTGATCGTCACGGTGATCACTATCTTTACCGATCTGGCGGTTGCGGTGATCAGCGGAGTCATTATCTCTGCGCTGGTGTTTGCCTGGCAGCAGGCACGTATTCGTATCCGCGAACATAAAATGCAGGGAGAACTGACGGTATATAAGCTCGACGGGCCCCTATTCTTTGGCTCTGCTGCGGCGTTTGCCGAATTATTCGAACCACAGAATGATCCGCAAAGCGTGGTGCTGGATTTTGCCGGTACACGGGTAATGGATTCAAGCGGGGTTGAGGCGATTGATAAACTGACAGCACGCTATTTGGACGCGGGGAAAATCATCCGTCTGCGCCATTTAAGCAGCGACTGCGTAAGTTTATTGAAGAAAGCCGGGCCGTTCTGTATTCATGAGCTGGATGACCCGGAATATTATGTGGCTGAAGAGGGTTTTTAGTCATGTGATAAATTAGTTTATTTTTTTAAATAAAAATGATATTTTCCCGCATCAACGATATTTAGCGAGCCTATGCTCGTTTTTTTGATTATTGCAATCAATCGGGGTGTTATTGTTTTTAACTTAATCATTCATGCTGATTATTATTTTCTATGGCAACCTTAAATGATTGTTATAATGTATGGTTTTTTTTGGCATTGTAGATTACATATGATTATCGCCAAAATTTAATATTTTTAATAGTGTGCAATATTTTAATTTAAAAATATTTTTTAAAATGTAAAACTTAACGTTTTCAATAACTTTAACTAAAGGAATGCCTATGTATACTATGGAAAGAAATATATTCGAAAGTTATACAAAGTTTTTAGATATAAATAAATCGGATGGAACGTGTATGGGGATGACACTGACCTGGCTTGGTGACATTTTAAAAGAAAGCAATGGCCGCGCTCCGTATAAAAACTTGCAAAGAACGTTTTTCCCCGATGTTAAGGATAACATCTCCTTAACAAGATTTTATGAGCGAGGTTTGGCTAAACAGCAGAATTATGCAAGCAGGTATGAGGCCTTCGAAAAAAATGTAAAAAATCATGCCGCTGTAACTTCTGATATGTTTACGGCCAAATATAAAGATAGGAAGCAGAGGGCTGTTGAAGCTAAAAATAGTGTGGCTGGATTACATTACAGACATGCGCCTCTTACTTCTTATCGAGATATTCAGGGCCTGGATGTTAACAATGTATGCTCACCTCCAAAAAGTGGCGTTATAATTATTCTTGACATAGGAAAGGCAAATCAAAACCCTCACGCGGTTGCTGCAATTAGAACCAGTGAATATGACACTTATTTTTTTGACCCTGGTTATGGTTTGTTTCATATAACAGAAAAACAACCAAACAGAGACATAGAAAGCATTCTTTATAAACACTATAAGCGATTTTATTTCAGCGGGCAGATTGTAATAAGCAAATCATAGTATAACCAGCCATCAGGATAGGGTTAAGGCAAACGGGTATATAACCAACCCGTTTGCTTACCTTCATTCAGCTTTAAAGCTATGCAGGCGTTGTACCGTTTTTTCCAGACCTTCTTTCATCAGCATTTCGGTACAACGCAGCGACTCATCAATCGCATCATCAATCAGTTTCTGCTCGCTGGCTGGTGGTTTGCCGAGCACAAATCCCACCACTTTACTCTTATCACCTGGGTGCCCAATACCAATGCGCAGTCGGTAAAAGTTAGGATTATTCCCCAGTTTGCTCTGAATATCTTTCAGACCGTTGTGGCCGCCATTGCCGCCACCAAGTTTAATTTTTGCTACACCCGGCGGAATATCCAACTCGTCGTGTGCCACCAGAATCTCATCGGGCTCTATGCGGTAGAAGTTAGCCATTGCCACAACGGCTTTACCGCTGAGGTTCATGAAGGTCGTCGGCACCAGCAGGCGAACGTCCTGGCCGGCCAGCGACAGTCGCGCAGTGTAGCCGTAAAACTTACTCTCTTCCTTTAATTGCTGATTGTGCTGGCGGGCGAGGAGGTCCACATACCAGGCACCGGCGTTATGTCGTGTTTGGGCGTATTCTGCGCCCGGATTGGCCAGACCCACTATTAGTTTAATGCTGCTCACGTTGGTTTCGCTTCTTCATGAGGTGACGTCAAGGGCGCTAGTTTACCTGTGCAACCCAGCCGTGCCAAACCTGGGAGGATGTATTTAGGCTTATTACTTTTGAGGGTGAATAATATTGTTGGAGAACTATTCATTTTTCGAAGATAAATAGTGGAAAAGCGTAAAGATTTGTCATGCAATGTTTCTCGTCTGTGATCGTTGCCGCAAAGTTAAAGTTAGCTGCCGACTACAATTTAATCAGGAAACGCAGATAAACATGGTTGTTTAATTGATGGACTAAAGGAGGTGACATATGAAACGTAAAACCGCAGCAGTAATCGGCAATGTACTGATGGGGCTTGGTCTGGTCACTATGGTCGGCGGTGTCGGATATTCCATACTCAATCAGTTGCCGAATATGGACTTACCCCAATTTTTAGCACATGGTGCAGTAGCCAGTATTTTCCTCGGTGCGATTTTATGGCTGGCCGGTGCGAGAGTCGGTGGACGCGAGCGCGTTGCTGACCGTTATTTCTGGGTGCGTCACTATGATGCCCGCTGCCGTAAGAATCACCGCCATCCATAACAGTACTCTATTAGCTTTCTAATACGTTAGAAGTCTAATAAAAGAAAAACCCGTTACTGGCTATGCCATAACGGGTTTTTTTATCCGCGATTTTACGCGTCTTCCATCATCTTCCCTCCCGCAGGCGGAAGGGGCAATGATTAATGCTCGAACATAGCTGAAATGGATTCTTCGTTGCTGATGCGGCGAATAGCCTCAGCCAGCATGCCTGACAGAGTCAGGGTACGCACTTTTTTCAGCGCGCGAATTTCCGCAGACAGCGGGATGGTGTCACAAACAATCACTTCGTCGATCACGGAATTTCTGATGTTTTCTACTGCGTTACCGGAGAAGATCGGGTGAGTCGCATAAGCAAATACGCGCTTTGCACCACGTTCTTTCAGCGCTTCAGCTGCTTTACACAGCGTACCACCGGTATCGATCATGTCATCAACCAGCACACAGTCGCGACCTGCCACATCACCAATAATGTGCATCACCTGAGAAACGTTGGCGCGTGGGCGACGTTTATCGATGATAGCCATATCAGTGTCATTGAGCAGTTTAGCCACTGCGCGGGCGCGGACAACGCCACCAATATCTGGTGAAACCACGATTGGGTTTTCCAGATTTTGTTGCAGCATATCTTCCAACAGGATTGGGCTACCGAATACGTTATCTACCGGTACGTCGAAGAAGCCCTGGATCTGTTCGGCGTGTAAATCTACGGTAAGAACGCGGTCAACGCCCACGCTGGAAAGGAAATCCGCAACAACTTTTGCGGTGATTGGCACACGGGCTGAACGCACCCGGCGATCCTGACGTGCATAACCGAAATAAGGAATGACGGCGGTAATACGGCCAGCGGAAGCGCGGCGTAAGGCATCAACCATTACGACCAGTTCCATCAGGTTATCGTTAGTAGGCGCGCAGGTGGACTGGATAATGAAAATATCTCCGCCACGTACATTTTCGTTGATTTGCACACTTACTTCACCGTCGCTGAAACGACTGACGGCGGCGTCACCAAGGCTGGTGTATAAACGGTTGGCAATACGTTGTGCTAGTTCCGGGGTGGCGTTACCAGCAAAAAGCTTCATATCAGGCACGAGAAGAACCTCAGGCTTGCGTCCAGGGAAGACATCGGCTTATGGCACCACCGGGCGGTGAGCGGTGCCACAGCATTATGCTTACGAGAAAAAATACTTCGATACATCAAAACTTACTGCAAATAAGAACTCTGTTACCTACTGAGAGGCTGGCAAAGAACAGACACAGATAACGGGACTGTGATTGCTCTACGCTTTGCCTGCGGCTCTCAATATTTCTGCGCGGTAAGAGTGAAGGGGGGAGACGTTAACGCCTTTCGCCACAAAACCCGAAACCCACGCAGGAATCTGACGCAAAACCTCACGGGCTTCATGCTCTGAGTTGAATTCGGCAAACACACAAGCACCCGTGCCAGTCATACGTGACGGCGCGTATTCTAACAGCCAAGAAACAAGCTGTTCAACCTCGCAAAATCGTTTTCTCGCAATCGGTTGGCAATCATTTGTCCAGGCTGTGCTTAAAAGCACATTAATCGGACGTTTTGGGGTATTACGAATCAGTTCGGGATCGCCAAAAATGGCTGGAGTCGGAATATGAATTCCAGGGTGTGCCACCAGATACCATTTTTCTGCCGGGGTGACGGGGTGAAGGATTTCGCCAATCCCTTCGGCAAACGCCGCATGTCCCATCACAAACACGGGCACATCGGCACCTAATGTCACGCCTAGCGCCGCCAACTGTTCGTCGGTCAAACCGCAATTCCACAGGGTATTAAGTGCAATCAGCACGGTCGCTGCGTTAGACGAACCACCGCCAAGCCCCCCCCCCATGGGGAGCCGCTTGGTTAATGCAATGTCCGCACCCAACGTACTCTGGGTATGGCGTTGCAATAGACGCGCAGCACGCACCACCAGATTATCTTCGTTAGCGACACCGGCGACCGGCGTCGTAAGGACAATCTGGCCGTCGGACCGTGGCGTGAACCCGAGGCTGTCGCCGTAGCTCACAAACTGAAACAGTGTTTGCAGTTCGTGATAACCGTCGGGGCGTTGCCCCGTTATATAAAGGAATAAATTGAGTTTAGCCGGAGAAGGCCACAATTGCGTCATCTCAGTTTAAGGTCCAGCTATCCATTTTCAGTTTGATACGTTGATCGTCCTGTGTCAGCTCAAGACGATCTGGCAGGGAGGGGATCATGTCATTACTGTAACTTTGGTAAACTACGTTACCTTTCAGACCGTTATGGCTGTAGTTAACCTTTGACAGGCGATACTGGCTGTCGAGGGTGAAATCACTTTCGTCGCCCGGCAGGCCAAGCATCCACAGACGCAAGTTAGCCAGCGGGATCGACATGCCGGTCAGCTTCTGGATCATTTCATCAGGATTGTCGCTGGTGTATTTCTTGCCCTGGTTGTTGGTCACTTGGGCGATACCACTTTGCACTTTCAGCTCCATCTCGGTGCTGCCAAGCGGGTTGGTCAGCAGTAGACGGTAGCTGTCCGGCGAGTACTGCTGCCAGAAGAAACGGGCATAGACTTTCTGTTTATCGGAAATATAGGCGAAAGAACCACGGGTCTGATAATGCTCCAGCTTTTTGACCTGCGCTTCGTGCTCGCGCCACTGTGGCGAAGTCGGGCTGGTTGCCGGGCCTTTTGGGGTGTTAATCGTACAGGCGGCAAGTACCAGGCTGGCAAGAGGAAGAAGGCGAAGTAGGTTGGCTTTACGCATTGGCATAACGGATTAAGTCCTTGGGTGCTGAGGCATCAGTGCCTGGGCAAATTCGGCGGGCGCCAGTTTACCACACTTACGTAACGCCCTTTGACGATCTGATGCGAGTAAAGATTTAGAAAGGTATACTGGTGGTATGTTTTCTTCATTCAATAGGTAGCAATAATATATTTTATATGTACTGGAAATTAATTCTATTAGCTCTGGCGCTGTATGGCACATCTGTATGGATGATCCTTCACGCTGCGAATGCATGGAAAACAGGCGTTCTGATTGAAACGAGAAAAATGTCGCCGATAAAGGACTATTACTATCGGGGTGAGTTTATGTATTACTTTCAGATCACGTTGTATTCGTTAGGCGGGTCATTTATGACTGGGTTTGCTACCTGGCTTCTAATGAATCGCTAATGGAGATGAAATAGGAGCACTCAAAGTATAGGGCTGGCCAAGTAGAATCAAACTCACAAGGCGATAAAATCAGGCATCGAGCCGCTTGCAGTCTGGCTGAAACCTTTGGTCAGAAAGAAATCCACATCATATTTAACGGATAATGCTGCTTAGCTTTTATTGATCCCGCGCATCTTGTAGAATGCGCCTCAAGACGTAAACCCATACCAACATAGGTATTACTCGATAATCGCTTCCCTATGACCCTGCTTGCATTAGGTATCAATCACAAAACCGCACCGATTTCACTGCGCGAACGGGTAACGTTCTCACCCGAGACCATTGAACAGGCGCTCTCTAGTCTGCTCCAGCAACCGCTGGTGCAGGGCGGTGTCGTGTTGTCTACCTGTAACCGGACTGAGCTCTATCTCAGCGTGGAACAACAGGGAGGTCTACAGGAACAGCTGGTGACCTGGCTGTGTGATTATCATCATCTCAGCGCTGAGGAAGTCAAAAAAAGTCTTTACTGGCATCAGGATAACGCCGCCGTCAGTCATCTGATGCGTGTAGCGAGTGGTCTTGATTCGCTGGTTCTCGGCGAACCGCAGATTTTAGGTCAGGTGAAAAAAGCCTTTGCGGAATCCCAGCACGGGCAGGCCGTTTCCGGCGAACTTGAGCGTTTATTCCAAAAATCCTTCTCCGTCGCCAAGCGCGTGCGCACGGAAACGGATATTGGCGCCAGTGCTGTCTCTGTGGCTTTTGCGGCCTGTACGCTGGCACGCCAGATCTTTGAATCCCTGTCAGACGTCAGCGTGCTGCTGGTCGGTGCCGGTGAAACCATTGAGCTGGTGGCGCGTCATCTGCGCGAACATAAAGTTCGCCATATGATGATTGCCAACCGCACCCGCGAACGCGCACAACTGCTGGCTGATGAAGTCGGTGCGGAAGTTATCACCCTGCAGGACATCGATTCTCGTCTGGCCGAAGCCGATATCATTATCAGTTCCACCGCCAGCCCGTTGCCTATTATTGGTAAAGGCATGGTGGAAAGGGCACTCAAAGCTCGCCGCAACCAGCCAATGCTGATGGTGGATATCGCCGTTCCGCGTGATATTGAGCCGGAAGTCGGGAAACTCGCCAACGCCTACCTTTATAGCGTTGACGACCTGCACAGTATTATTCAAAACAATTTGGCTCAACGTAAGGCCGCAGCCATTCAGGCGGAGTCTATCGTTGAGCAGGAAAGCTCTAATTTCATGGCGTGGCTGCGGTCGCAGGGCGCGGTGGAAATTATTCGTGATTACCGCTCCCGCGCCGATCTGGTGCGCGCCGAAGCCGAAGCCAAAGCGCTGGCAGCTATTGCACAAGGTGCCGATGTCACCGCTGTTATCCACGAATTAGCCTACAAATTGACCAATCGTCTTATTCACGCTCCCACCCGCTCTTTGCAACAGGCCGCCAGCGATGGCGATGTCGAACGCTTGCAAATTTTACGCGACAGCCTCGGGCTGGATCAGCAATAGTTCTCTTTTATCACAGGGTTAAACACCACGCATGAAGCCTTCTATTGTTGCCAAACTGGAAGTGTTACAAGAGCGCCATGAAGAAGTACAGGCGATGCTCGGCGATGCCGCCGTCATTGCCGATCAGGACAAATTCCGCAACCTCTCCCGCGAATACGCACAGCTGACAGATGTCTCTGAATGTTTTCTGACCTGGCGTCAGGCGCAGGAAGATTTAGCCGCCGCCGAAGAGATGCTTGATGATCCTGAGATGCGGGAAATGGCGCAGGACGAAATCAAAAGTTGTAAAGCTAAACTGGAAGAGCTCGAACAGCAACTTCAGTTACTGCTGTTGCCAAAAGACCCAGATGACGAACGCGGCTGCTTTCTGGAAGTCCGCGCGGGTACCGGCGGTGATGAAGCGGCGATTTTCGCCGGTGATCTGTTCCGTATGTACAGCCGTTATGCCGAAACCCGTCGCTGGCGTGTGGAGATCATGAGCGCCCATGAAGGTGAACACGGTGGCTACAAAGAAGTGATTGCCAAAGTGATGGGCGATGGCGTGTATGGCCAGTTCAAGTTTGAGTCAGGCGGTCACCGTGTTCAGCGCGTGCCGGAGACGGAATCCCAGGGACGCATTCACACCTCTGCGTGCACCGTAGCGGTGATGCCAGAAGTGCCGGAAGCAGAACTGCCGGAAATCAACGCCGGTGATTTGAAAATTGACACCTTTCGTTCTTCTGGCGCAGGGGGTCAGCACGTTAACACCACCGACTCTGCCATTCGTATTACTCACTTGCCAACCGGCATTGTGGTGGAGTGTCAGGACGAGCGTTCGCAGCACAAAAACAAAGCCAAAGCGATGTCGGTGCTTGGTGCGCGTATCCGTGCGGCAGAAATGGCCAAGCGTCATGCGGAAGAGGCGTCGACACGCCGCAATCTGTTGGGCAGCGGTGATCGTTCGGATCGCAACCGCACTTATAACTTCCCGCAGGGCCGCGTTACCGACCACCGTATCAACCTGACTATTTACCGTCTGGATGAAGTAATGGAAGGCAAGCTCGACATGCTGATCCAGCCGATTGTTCAGGAATATCAGGCCGACCAGCTTGCTGCGCTGTCCGAGCAAGACTAATGGATTTCCAGCATTGGCTTGCCAATGCCACAACGCGTCTGGCTGCGGGTGACAGCCCAAAACGGGACGCGGAAATTTTGCTGGGTTTTGTCACCGGTAAAGCACGCACCTTTATCATGGCTTTCGGCGAAACTCCGCTGACGGCCTGCCAAACTGAACAGCTTGAAACCCTGCTGGCGCGGCGCGAGGGGGGCGAGCCTGTGGCGTATCTGGTCGGTGAGCGCGAATTCTGGTCGCTTTCGCTGAGCGTTTCCCCCGCGACCTTGATCCCCCGTCCTGATACCGAATGCCTGGTTGAACAGGCGTTATTGCGTCTGCCTGCTACGGCCGTAAAAGTGTTAGATCTCGGCACTGGCACGGGTGCTATCGCACTGGCGATTGCCAGCGAGCGGCCGGATTGCCAAATCACCGGTATCGATCTGCATCCCGAGGCTGTCAAACTGGCACAACACAATGCGCAGAAGCTGAATATCCTCAATACTCGTTTCCTGCAGGGCAGCTGGTTTAGGCCGGTTTCCCAACAGCGTTTCACCCTGATCGCCAGTAATCCTCCCTATATTGATGCCGCTGATCCCCATCTGTCTGAAGGCGACGTTCGTTTCGAACCTATGAGTGCGCTGGTGGCAGAAGATGCAGGTCTTGCCGATCTGGCGCATATTATTCAGTCGGCAACCGCGTATCTTGAAGAACACGGTTGGCTGTTGCTCGAACATGGCTGGCAGCAGGCAACAGAAGTACAGAATATATTCAAACAGGCGGGCTACCATGATATCGCCACCGTGAAAGATTATGGTGGCAACGATCGGATCAGTCTGGGACAGTGGAGCACCGAGTCACGCGATAAATAATAAAGCAGTGACCGGCCAGCATCAGGCCATCTATTTTCTTAACAAGGAAGCTGGAAGTGTCGTCATATATTTGGGTCAAAAATCTGCATCTGGTCACCATTACGCTGAGCATAATATTGTTCGTGCTGCGTTTTTTCTGGAAATGGGCCGGTTCTGCTATGCTGCAGAAACGTTGGGTAAGAATCATGCCGCACGCCGTCGACACGTTATTGCTGCTGAGCGGTGTCGCACTGATTTTTATTACCCACTTCTATCCGTTCAGCCCGCAGGGAACCTGGCTGACCGAAAAGCTTTTCGGCGTTATCATCTACATCCTCCTGGGTTTTGTTGCCTTGAGTAAACGCCCGCGCAGTCAGACGACGCGCTGGATTGCCTTTATTCTGGCACTGGGATGCTTGTCTTTGATCGTGAAGCTTGCCATGACCAAAATACCGTTGCTGATGGGATAACTATGAGTGCCATTGCTGATTTTGAATTTAACGCCTCGCCACTGAGCGCGGGTGTCATCCTGGTAACGCAGGCGATTCGCCTGGATTTTAAAGCCGAGGATGTGAGCCGCCAGTTACAGTCACTGGTTGATGAGGCGCGCCGCGAGGTGCCACAGGATCTCAGCCAAGATCAGCAACTTGAAGTACTAATTAAGTTGTTTTACCGCACCTGGGGCTTTGGCGGGGCGGGCGGTGTTTATCGCCTGTCTGACGCCATCTGGCTGGATAAAGTGCTGGCATCACGCCAGGGAACGCCGGTTTCGTTGGGGGTCATTTTCCTGCACATTGCCCATGAGCTGGATCTGCCGCTGATGCCCGTCATCTTCCCGACACAACTGATTATGCGTGCCGACTGGCTTGATGAAGAGATGTGGCTGGTGAACCCAATCAACGGCGATACGCTGAGTGAACATATTCTGCACGTGTGGCTGAAAGGCAATCTGGGCGTCAATGCTGAAATCGAAGATGATGATCTCGAGGAAGCTGAAAATACCGTCATTGTGCGCAAAATGCTCGATACGCTAAAAGCCGCGCTGATGGAAGAGAAACAGATGGAACTGGCCCTGCGCGCCAGCCAGGCTGTGCTGGAGTTTGACCCGGATGACCCTTACGAAATTCGCGATCGCGGTTTGATTTATGCCCAGTTAGACTGTAACCACGTTGCGATTTCTGATTTGAACTATTTTGTTGAACAGTGCCCGGAAGATCCCATTTCCGAAGTGATCAAAATGCAGATCCACGCCATTGAGCATAAGCAAGTGACGTTGCACTGAGTTACAATCAGCACAGTTTTTAAGTAATTATTGACCGATTAGCGTTTAAATACAGCAAATTGGCTGTATGACTACTGTACCTGAATGACTTTTAATAAGGCCAAAGCATGAAACAGAAAGTGGTTAGCATTAAGGATATTAACGTCGCCAACGACCTGCCGTTTGTGTTGTTCGGTGGTATGAACGTGCTGGAATCACGCGATATGGCAATGCGGGTTTGCGAGCATTACGTTACCGTCACGCAAAAATTGGGCATTCCTTATGTGTTCAAAGCGTCTTTTGATAAAGCCAACCGCTCGTCAATTCACTCCTACCGTGGACCAGGCCTTGATGAAGGCATGAAGATTTTCCAGGAGCTGAAAAAGACGTTTGGCGTGAAAATCATCACTGACGTCCATGAATCCTGGCAAGCACAGCCTGTTTCAGAAGTGGTTGATGTGATCCAGTTGCCTGCGTTCCTGGCTCGTCAGACCGATCTGGTCGAAGCGATGGCAAAAACTGGCGCTGTGATCAACGTGAAAAAACCCCAGTTCGTCAGCCCTGGTCAGATGGGCAATATCGTGGACAAATTCAAAGAGGGCGGCAACGATCAGGTCATTCTGTGCGATCGCGGTAGCAACTTTGGTTATGACAACCTGGTGGTCGACATGCTGGGTATCAATGTGATGATTAACGCCACGGGAGGGCATCCTGTGATCTTCGACGTCACTCACGCTCTGCAAACCCGTGATCCGTTCGGTGCTGCTTCCGGTGGCCGTCGTGCACAGGTTGCTGAACTGGCGCGTGCGGGAATGGCGGTCGGCATTGCCGGCCTGTTCATCGAAGCCCATGAAGACCCTGAACACGCAAAATGCGATGGTCCTTCCGCCTTGCCGCTGGCTAAACTGGAACCTTTCCTGGTGCAGATGAAAGCTATCGACGATCTGGTGAAAAACTTTGACGTGCTGGATACCAGCAAGTAAGCGAAGGTTTTTCGCCCTATAGTGAGTGCAGATAACAAAAAGGCGACCCCATAAAGGTTAATGCCGTTCACTTAAGCCTCACGTGACTTAAAACTGAACGGATATTTAGGTGGTATGTAAAGCACTGTACGATCGTATCGTCGGTGCTTTCTTTTTTCCGGAAGGAT
>Ga0209903_1000017_pt1 | contig 80111 bp, 74 predicted proteins | sample OrgsoiDNA2013051_FD_185801 | JGI IMG/M metagenome (GOLD analysis project Ga0209903, IMG submission 185801) | Permafrost soil microbial communities from the Arctic, to analyse light accelerated degradation of dissolved organic matter (DOM) -... | ecosystem: Environmental > Terrestrial > Soil >...
ATGCGCAACTATTTTCTTTTTGGTGATATGTCGATATGAACTCTTTGTTTGCCAGCACGGCGCGTGGACTGGAAGAACTTTTAAAAAGCGAACTGGAAACGCTGGGTGCGCAAGCCTGTAAAGTTGTGCAGGGAGGGGTGCATTTTGAAGGTGACGATCGCCTGATGTATCAAAGTTTGCTGTGGAGCCGTCTGGCTTCGCGCATTCTGCTGCCTCTGAATGAATTTAAAGTCCACAGTGATTTAGACCTCTATATGGGCGTGATGGCGATCGACTGGCCGGAAATTTTCAGCGTCGATAAAACCTTCGCGGTGCACTTTAGTGGTCTGAATGATGAGATCCGTAATAGCCAGTACGGTGCCTTGAAAGTTAAGGACGCCATCGTTGACAGTTTCACCCGTAAAATGGATGAACGTCCTAACGTGGCGAAACAGCAGCCGGACATCCGCGTCAATGTGTTCCTGCAACGTGACACTGCCAGCGTGGCGCTCGATTTGAGCGGCGAAGGTTTGCATCAGCGTGGCTACCGTGACCTGGCCGGTCAGGCACCGTTGAAAGAGAGCCTGGCTGCCGCCATCGTCATGCGTTCTGGCTGGAAAGCCGGCACGCCGATGGTCGATCCCATGTGTGGTTCTGGCACCTTGCTGATTGAAGCCGCCATGATCGCGGCCGATCGCGCACCGGGTCTGCATCGCCCACATTGGGGTTTTACCGGCTGGAATAAGTTTGACGCGGATTTATGGCGTGAACTCACGACCGAGGCGCAGGTGCGTACCCGTCGTGCCTTGCAGGAGACCACCTCGCGCTTCTTCGGTTCTGATATTGATCGTCGCGTGATTGAAATGGCCCGTGCTAACGCCCGTCGTGCCGGTGTCGCTGAACTTATCACCCTCGAAGCGGGCGAAGTCGGCAAACTGGTGAATCCGCTGCCAGAAGGCCCGACCGGTACGGTGATCAGTAACCCACCGTACGGTGAGCGTCTGGAAAGCGAGCCGGCCTTGATTGCCCTGCATAACCAACTGGGCCGCATTATGAAAACCCAGTTTGGCGGCTGGCAGCTCTCTCTGTTCAGCGCTTCGCCTGAACTGCTGAGCTGCGTACAGTTGCGCGCCGATCGCCAATTTAAGGCTAAAAACGGTCCGCTGGAATGTGTGCAGAAAAACTACCTGTTGGCCGAAAACCCGACCGGCGCAGCAGGCACGCAAATGGCAGAGGATTACGCCAACCGTCTGCGTAAAAACGTCAAAAAGTTGGAAAAATGGGCCAAACAGCAAGGGATTGAATGTTATCGCCTGTATGACGCCGATCTGCCGGATTACAACGTTGCCGTTGACCGCTACGGCAGCAAAGTGGTGGTGCAGGAGTACGCGCCGCCAAAAACTGTCGATGCACAGAAAGCCCGTCAGCGTTTGTTCGATGTGATCAATGCTACGCTCTCCGTGCTGGATATCTCTTCCAGCCAGTTAGTGTTGAAAACCCGTGAACGTCAGAAAGGCGCAAATCAGTACGAGAAATTGGCGCAAAAAGGTGAATTCCAGCTGGTGGAAGAGTTCAACGCTAAGCTGTGGGTTAACCTGACCGATTATCTGGATACTGGCCTGTTCCTCGATCACCGTATTGCCCGCCAGATGCTCGGCGAAATGAGCAAGGGTAAAGACTTCCTTAACCTGTTTGCCTATACCGGTACCGCCAGCGTTCATGCAGGACTCGGTGGCGCCCGCAGTACCACCACGGTGGATATGTCTCGTACTTATCTTGAGTGGGCGGAGAAAAACCTGCGGGTCAACGACCTGACAGGGCGTCAACACCGCCTGATCCAGGCAGATTGTCTCTCCTATTTAGGCATGTGCGACGAACAGTTCGATGTGATCTTTATCGATCCGCCGACCTTCTCCAACTCTAAACGTATGGCCGAAAGTTTCGACGTTCAGCGCGATCATCTGTCATTAATGAAAGACCTGAAGCGTATTTTACGTCGCAACGGTACCATCATGTTCTCCAATAATAAGCGCGGTTTCCAGATGGATCTCGAGGGGCTGAGTCAGCTCGGTCTGAGCGCAAAAGAGATCACCAGCCAAACCCTGTCGCAGGATTTCGCCCGTAATCGTCAAATTCATAACTGCTGGTTGCTTTCTCACGCCGGCGAGGAAAAGTAAAGTTTATGTCGTTAATCAGTATGTCAGGTGCCTGGCTGTCATTCAGTGACTCGCCTTTGTTGGATAACACCGAATTACACATCGAACCGAACGAACGCGTCTGTCTGGTAGGCCGTAACGGCGCCGGTAAATCGACGCTGATGAAAATCATCAACCGCGAAGTCCCGCTGGATGACGGTCGTATTGTTTACGAGCAAGATTTGATCGTGGCGCGCCTGCAACAGGATCCGCCACGTAATGTCGCCGGTACCGTGTTTGACTTCGTGTCTGAAGGCGTGTCTGAGCAGGCGGAACATCTGAAGGCGTATCACGCTATTTCGCATCTGGTAGAGACCGACCCGAGCGAGAAAAACCTGAACAAACTCTCTCAGGTAATGGAAATTCTTGACCACCAGGGCTTATGGCAGCTCGATAGCCGCATTAGTGAAGTGTTGCTGCAACTGGGTCTGGATGCCGATGCTGAACTGACTTCGCTGTCCGGTGGCTGGTTGCGTAAAGCCGCGCTGGGCCGTGCGCTGGTCAGTTCTCCGAAAGTATTACTGCTCGACGAACCGACCAACCACTTAGATATCGAAAGTATCAGCTGGCTGGAAGAGTTCCTGAAAGAATTCCAGGGCAGCATTATCTTCATTTCCCATGACCGTTCGTTTATCCGCAATATGGCGACCCGCATTGTCGATCTTGATCGCGGCAAACTGGTTTCCTATCCGGGCAACTACGAAGCTTACCTGCTGGCGAAAGAAGAAGCCCTGCGTGTAGAAGAGTTGCAAAATGCCGAGTTTGATAAAAAGCTGGCACAGGAAGAAGTGTGGATCCGTCAGGGTATCAAAGCCCGTCGTACCCGTAACGAAGGCCGCGTGCGCGCCCTGAAAGCCCTGCGTAAAGAGCGTTCTGATCGCCGTGAAGTGATGGGCACCGCCAAGATGCAGGTCGTTGAAGCCTCGAGTTCCGGCAAGATTGTCTTCGAAATGGAAGATGTCAGCTACGCGATTGCCGGTAAACAGCTGGTGAGCAACTTCTCTGCTCAAGTGATGCGCGGTGATAAAATTGCACTGGTTGGCCCGAACGGCTGTGGTAAAACGACGTTACTTAAACTGATGTTAAGTCAGATTCAAGCCGATAGCGGCCGCGTTCACTGCGGCACCAAGCTGGAAGTGGCGTACTTCGACCAGCACCGCGCTGAGCTTGACCCGGAACGTACCGTGATGGACAACCTGGCAGAAGGTAAACAGGAAGTGATGGTAAACGGTCGCTCACGCCACGTGCTGGGTTACCTGCAGGACTTCCTGTTCCACCCTAAACGCGCCATGACGCCGGTAAAAGCGCTGTCAGGCGGCGAGCGTAACCGTCTGCTGCTGGCAAAATTGTTCCTGCGCCCAAGCAACCTGTTGATTCTTGATGAACCGACCAATGACCTGGATGTGGAAACGCTGGAGCTGCTGGAGGAGATGATCGACACCTATCAGGGCACCGTGATGCTGGTTAGTCATGACCGTGAATTTGTTGATAACTCGGCAACCGAATGCTGGATTTATGAAGGCAACGGCGTGATCAACAGCTATGTGGGGGGTTACCATGATGCGCAACATCAACGTCGCCACCAGAAGCCAATCCGCCAGGTTGCAGCGACAGAAAACAAAGCGTCGACACAGCAGAAAGCAGAACCTGCCAAACGCACTGCCAATAAGCTCAGCTATAATCAGCAACGTGAGCTGGAGCTTTTGCCCCAGCAAATCAGTGAGCTGGAAGGGCGGATTGCCGGATTGCAGCAACAAATGAATGATGCGGATTTTTTCACCCGTCCGCATGATGAAACCCAGCAGGTATTAAACTCGTTGGCGGCCGTCGAACAAGAGTTAGAACAGGCCTTTGAACGTTGGGAAGCGCTGGAAGCGCAGAAAAACGGCTAAACCTGTCCCTCCCTGCGCAGGCGAATAACGGATTTATTTGTCCGCGCAGGTATTAGTATCTTCCGCCGTTGAGGAGTTGACAGTGTGTTCTCATGTCCATGACCCGCACATTTTGTGTCCCCAATGCGACTTATTGGTGGAGATCCCTGCTGTTGCCATCGGGCAAAAAGCGAAATGTCCCCGTTGTCACACCACGCTGACATCGCGCTGGAAAGAGCCCCGCAGGCGTCCTATCGGCTATGCTGCAAGCGCCCTGTTTATGCTGTTGCTTGCCAATCTTTTTCCCTTCGTTAACATGAAAGTCGCCGGTCTTGGCAGTGAAGTGACGCTGATCCAAATTCCGCAAGTGCTGGTCTCTGAAAACTATGCCAGCATGGCCTCTCTGTTTATGATCGTGGTGCAGCTGCTACCTGCTGTCTGCATGCTGTCAATCATCGTTCTGTGCATGAAGACCCGGCTTTCAGCCCACTGGAAAGTGAGTATTGCGCGCACGCTGTTCCGTTTGAAAGCCTGGTGCATGGTGGAGATCTTCCTTGCCGGTGTGCTGGTGAGTTTTGTCAAACTGATGGCATATGGCGATGTGGGGGTGGGTACCAGTTTCCTTCCTTATGTGCTTTTCTGCTTGCTGCAATTACGGGCCTTTCAGTGTACTGACCGCTACGGGTTATGGCAGCAGGTTGAACCTGCGCCACGTCCGACCCAGTCGCTACGAATCGGTGAGAGTGGTCTGAGTCAGGGGCTACGTTCATGCCATTGCTGTATGGCTATTTTGCCGGTGGATCAGCTGGTCTGCAGCCGCTGCGAAATGAAAGGTTACGCACGGCGTAAAAACAGTGTGCAATGGACCATGGCATTACTGGTGACGTCGATACTGCTTTATATCCCCGCTAATTTATTACCTATTATGATCACGCAGGTGTTGGGTACGCCAATGCCGTCGACGATTATGGCCGGTGTTATTCTACTATGGAGCGAAGGGTCATATCCCGTTGCCATGGTGATTCTGATCGCCAGTATTTTGGTGCCAACATTAAAAATGATTGCCATCGGTTGGCTGTGTTGGGATGCCAACAGCAACAAACCCATCGACCGTGAGAGATTGCATGTCATTTATGAGGTGGTCGAGTTTGTCGGGCGTTGGTCGATGATTGACGTATTCGTTATCGCAGTGCTTTCTGCACTGGTCAGAATGGGGCAGCTAATGAGTATTTATCCAGACATCGGTGCACTGCTTTTTGCTGGAGTCGTTATTCTTACTATGTTCGCCGCAATGATTTTCGATCCAAGGCTGATTTGGGATCGGGCCGTGGTACAGCCTATGAAGGAGCAACAAGATGGCGGAAAATAATATGCCCCACAGTAACGGTGGCACCGCAAAGATCGAAAAAATTAAACGCTGGTCGCCTGTCTGGATCATTCCTATCGTAACTGCCCTTATCGGGGCCTGGATCCTGTTTTACCATTACAGCCATCAGGGCCCGGAAGTGACATTAATCACCACGACTGCCGAAGGTATTGAGGGTGGGAAAACCGCCATCAAGAGCCGTAACGTCGATGTCGGTAAAGTGGAAAGTGTGACCCTGAGTGATGACTTACAACAGGTTATCATCAAAGCGCGTCTGAACACTGGCATGGAAAAAATGCTCCGCGACGATTCAGTTTTCTGGGTGGTGAAACCGCAAATCGGACGCGAAGGGGTGTCGGGTTTAGGGACACTACTGTCCGGCGCCTATATCCAATTGCAGCCCGGTAATAGAGGTAGCGAGAAAGCGGAATACAAACTTGATGACTCACCACCTCTGGCGTCCCCTGATGCGAAAGGGATCCGCGTGGTGCTGGAAAGTGAACGCTCTGGGCAGCTTAGTCCTGGCGATCCGGTACTGTTCCGTGGCTTCCAGGTCGGTAGTGTTGAGACCAGCCATTTCGACCCGAAAGCCCGTAACATCAAATACCAGCTATTCATTCGCGCTCCTTACGACACGCTGGTCACAGACAACGTACGCTTCTGGAAAGACAGCGGTGTGAACTTTGATATGTCTGCCGCAGGTATGCGTGTCGAAATGGGTTCACTGACGACGCTCTTCAGCGGTGGCGTCAGTTTTGATATTCCTAATGGCTGGACGCAGGGGCTGGAAGCTAAGAACGGCGATAATTATCAGCTGTTTGACGACCAAAAAAGTATTCAGGAATCTCTGTATACCCGTCATATGGATTACGTGATGTTCTTCTCCGATTCTGTGCGTGGCCTGCAACCAGGCGCTCCGGTGGAGTTCCGTGGTATCCGTCTGGGAACGGTGGCGGAAGTACCGTATCCGCTGAACGTCATGAAACAGCAAATTACGGATGACTACCGGATACCGGTTCTTATCCGCATCGAACCGGATCGTTTCGATCAATTATTGGGTAGCAGCTTCAATATTGAAGATCACATTCGCGATGGTATCGCCCATGGTCTGCGGGCTTCGATGAAATCAGCCAACCTGCTAACGGGTTCGATGTTTATCGATCTCGATTTCTATCCAAATGAGAAACCGTGGAAAGGTCCGCTGGAAGTTGCAGGACACAAACTGCTACCAACAGTGAGCGGTGGTTTTGCGCAGATCCAGCAGAAACTGATGACTACGCTGGATAAGATTAACAATCTGCCGATCGAACCGATGATACGTGAAGCGACCAGTACGCTGGCTGAAAGTCAAAAAACCATGAAGTCGACGCAGAGAACTATCGATTCACTGAATGCCATTGTGAGCAGTAAAGAGATGAAAACGCTGCCGCAGGATATGCAACAAACGCTTATCCAGCTTAACCGCAGCCTCAAAGGCTTCCAGCCTGGTTCACCGGCATACAGCAATCTGGTCGGTGATATGCAGAGTCTGGATAAAACCCTGCGTGAACTGCAACCGGTTCTGAAAACACTGAATCAGAAAAGCAACGCACTGATTTTCGCCGCCCCAGGGCAAGATGATCCTCAGCCGAAGAAGGCCAAATAATGATGAAATGGATACCTGTCGTCTTAGCATTATTTCTGACTGCCTGTAGCAGCAGTGACCATAAAACCTATTACCAACTGCCAGTACTGAGCAGCACCCCAGCAACAACCAGCGGCAGCAGCATGATGCCGCAAGGGCAGCAACGGCAGTTGTGGGTTGAACATGTTAGCGTCGCGGATTATCTGGCAGGTAACGGTCTGGTGTTTCAGACCAATGACGTCCAGTACGTGCTGACACAAAATAACCTGTGGGCCAGTCCTCTGGACCAACAGCTCCAGCAGTCGCTAGTGACTTATCTGGGGCGTGAACTGCCGGGACGCATTGTCTCTGCGCAGCCCGCCGGCAGTGCTGAACAGGATGTGCTTAACGTCAATGTGACGGGCTTCCATGGTCGCTATGATGGGTCTGCACTGATAAGCGGAAGTTGGGTATTAACCCACAATGGGCAGACTATTCAGCGGAGTTTCAACCTGACATTGAAACAGCAAGAAGATGGCTATGATGCGTTAGTACGCACGCTTGCCGCGGGTTGGCAGCAAGAAGCGAGCCAGATCGCCAGTCAGATAAGATGAACATTTTTTAAGCTTAATTTTATTTAAGCTAAACAGATAAAATCCCGGATGCTGAACGCTCAGTGTGCGGGATTTTTTATTGGTGATCAGCCAGATGAGATTTTTATGGCGCGATTAGCTCGCGCACAATCAGATAAAATACCTCACAAATATGACACTGGCGTGAAATTTGCGCATTGACCTCTTCGGCTATAGCAGCTATTTGTTAAGTGTGGACGCAGATGCGGGCCACTGTTTTCTTTCCACCTGAACCTGAATAAATGAGGGAAACAAGGCATGAAGAGACAAAAACGCGATCGCCTGGAACGGGCATTATCACGTGGTTACCAAGCCGGAATAGGCGGGCGCTCGAAAGAAATTTGCCCCTATCAATCATTAGATGCCCGATCGCATTGGCTCGGGGGTTGGCGACAAGCCATGGAGGACAGGGCAGTTACCGCTTAAGCGGAGCTCTGTCAGAAAAAGGAACAACCTCCGCTACGGGCGGAGGTTTTTGTTTCTGGTGCTCTCATCCACGATATGACAGACATAAAAAAACGAATATGTTGCCATATTCGTTTTTTTTTTCAGGGTATAGCTGTTTGTCAGAAGGCGGCGGCGTCTTTGAAAAGACCCACTTTAAGATCGCTGGCGGTATAAATAACCTGACCATCAACCAGTACTTCACCATCAGCTACGCCCATGATCAGTTTACGGTTGATCACGCGTTTAAAGTTCAGTCGGTAAGTCACCACTTTTGCAGTCGGCAATACCTGACCGGTGAATTTAACTTCACCGACACCCAGTGCGCGGCCTTTGCCTTCGCCACCGAGCCAGCCCAGATAAAAGCCAACCAATTGCCACATTGCATCAAGGCCCAGACAGCCAGGCATCACCGGGTCACCGATGAAATGACAGCCAAAGAACCATAAATCAGGATTGATATCCAGTTCGGCTTCCACATAACCTTTGCCATGGGTGCCGCCGTCTTCTTGCATCTTAACGATGCGATCCATCATCAGCATGTTGCCAGATGGCAATGGCGGGCCGCCAGCACCGAAAAGCTCACTACGGCCAGAGGCTTCTAGGTCTTCTTTCGTATAGGAATCGCGTTTATCTACCATGTTCTATGTAAGCCTTATTTTGTTGAAGGACGGAGTTTAGCTAACAGGTGTAAGCCGGACAACTCCGATCAGCTGTAGTTGAATCAGTTCAACCAGCGAAGAGGCCAGGGATAACGGCGGCGATCCTGCGGCAGGGCCAGCGCGATACGTTCCTGAATCAAACTCAGCAAGCTTGGGCGCACTTCTTCAGCCTGCTCTTCATATGAGTAAATTAATCCGGTCAGGATAGGCAGCGCTTCTGCTGCATTATCAACTGCCCATAAATGGAACTGGCCTTCGCGAACGGCATCCAACACCTGCGGATGTAGGCACAGGTTACGCACGTTGCTGGTGGGCAGAATAACCCCTTGTTTACCGGTCAAACCGCGGCGCTGACAAACTTCGAAGAAGCCTTCGATTTTCTCATTTACGCCACCAATGGGTTGTACATTACCAAACTGGTCAACAGAGCCGGTCACTGCAATTTGCTGGCTGATCGGCTGCAATGACAGTGCGCTTATCAACGCACAAAGTTCTGCCAGTGAGGCGCTGTCGCCATCGACTTCGCCGTAAGATTGCTCGAAAACAATCGATGCGGAGAACGGCAGAGGCTGGTCAAGTTCCAGCTCAGAGATCAGGAACGCCTGCATAATCATCATGCCTTTCGCATGCAGATTACCGCCCAATTCTGCTTTACGCTCGACGTCGGTGAATTCGCCGTCGCCGGTGTGTACGACACAGCTTATACGGGAAGGTTCACCAAAGGCGCGTGGATGTCCCGGATATTCCAGTACCGACAAGCCATTAATCTGACCAATGACCTCACCGTCGGTTTCAATGCGGATCTGCCCGAGTTCAATCTCATCTTGCATACGTTCTTGTAAATAGCTTTCGCGCCAGGAACGGGCGTTGATCGCAGCTTCAAAGGCTTTCAGACTGAGCTGTTCCTCTTCGTTGTACAACGCCGCCTCGGTAAGTTGAGCGCTTAGCCATGCCGGACAAAGCGTTAAACTACCCTGATCAGTGCTGTATCTCACGGCAAGTCGCAGCATGGCCGGCCAGGTATCTGCTGCCAGACGAGGGATCTCCAGCTCATCAGCCAGTGTATTGATGTAGCCACACCAGGTCGTCATATCACTGGGTTCTGTCAGCGGCAGGTCGGCTTCAAACTCACCATAAACGGCAGATTCCAGCAATTCCGATTCCATATCGTTGAATTCGCCAAGTGAAATACGATCACCAACGAGTATCAGACGGATATCCAAAGGCATAGGCGGAATGGAAACGGGGAGTGGGCGTGTCTCATCAGGCGAGGCCCAGCGATACCAGCCCTGCGTGATCATCTGTTTGAGACGTAGCCACATCAGCGGTTGTGCTAAAAGAGAGCGTACGGAAAGCACCAGCACGCCGCCATTCACCTGATGGATAAGCCCTGGCTCAAGTTGAATTTGATCTTTATACAGGCGGACACAGCCAAACAGTTGTTCTGACTCAATCCATTCCTGAAAATGACAGGAGAGTTTTGCCGCAAAGGTGTCATCAACCGACTGCGCGGGCTCAAGTGTGATTTGGCTGCCATTAATAATATAGCGGGAGCCAAGCACTTCTTGCTGATCGGGCAGAATATGTTTAACGACATCTGTGATTCGTGACAAATACTCACGGCTTTCCAGCGCTTTAATAGTCATAAAGCGTGGACGCGAAAGCGGATGGCAGAACAGCGTTAAACCATTTTCCAGTCTTGGCTGTATATCAGCAAAATCAACTGGGGCCAACTCAGCAGCCGTTGCGAAAATTGCCTCGTAAGGCGCGGTATCAGGCAGTAATAGCTGCCAATCAAGTCGGTTATTGGTCAATGTGTTAGCTGTGATCTTTAAAAAGGGAAAGGGCGATTATACAAGAATTAACACTGCTGCATACAGAGAGTGTCACGGTTAAGACCCTCATCACTGCAGTGGGGGTTCGTCCGTGCAAAAATTGAGCAGAACGACATGTTTTATTTGCAGTGAAAAATGAAATAAAGCTGTTATGCTTATTAAAGTTACGGGGTCACAGAAGAGCTCACAATGAAATATCAGCAATTGGAAAATCTTGAGAGCGGTTGGAAATGGAAATATCTGGTAAAGAAGCACCGTGAAGGTGAACGTATTACCCGCCATTTAGAAAACAGTGCCGCTCAGGACGCAGTTGATGAACTTTTAAAATTAGAGAACGAGCCGGTCAGAGTCCTCGACTGGATCGCCAATAACATGAACGTGGCTTTAGAGAACAGACTGAAGCAGACAATTCGTGCACGGCGTAAACGTCATTTCAACGCTGAACATCAGCATACGCGCAAGAAATCGATCGACCTCGAATTTTTAGTCTGGCAGCGGCTGGCTGGATTAGCTCAACGTCGCAGTGCAACGCTCTCTGATACAATTATTCAATTGTTGGAAGATGCGGAACGCAAAGAGAAGTACGCTACTCAAATGTCCTCCCTCAAAGAAGACCTGCAACAAATCCTCGGTAATAAAGAGTAGTCCCTTTCAGGGAAGTGCGCCGACCGGGATTGTCTATTCCCCCTTTCAAACATAAAAAAACCCCGCCGAAGCGGGGTTTTTAATATCTGTGGTTAAACAGTATTAAAGTGGAATGACTTATGCCTGAGGCTGAGTCACAACGTCTTTGATACCTTTAACTTCGATTTCTACGCGACGATCTGGTGCCAGGCAAGCGATCTGAGCCTTGTTAGCACGGCCAGTTTTGTAGCCACAGGTGTTACCAGTGATAGAGTTAGTTTCGCCCATACCACGTGCAGAGATTTTATCTGACGGGATGCCTTTAGAAACTAAGTAATCAACCACGGTTTGAGCGCGTTGCTCAGACAGTTTCTGGTTAGACTGTTCAGAACCTACTGCATCGGTGTAACCCAGAACGACAACAGAACCGTCTTTAGGATCCATAGAGCTCAGTTGGGTATACAGCTGATCCAGAGCCTGTTGGCCTTCTGGTTTCAGGCTAGATTTGCCGAAGGTGAACAGAACGTCAGATTTCAGAGTGAACTTTTTGGTCTGAACAACTGGAGCTGGAGCTGCTGCTGGAGCAACAACTGGTGCAGCTGCTTCATCTTGACCGAAACGGTAAGAAACACCTACAGACAGCATTGCGTTATCAGGACGTGCACCAACGGTCGCAGCATCACCAATATTGTTAACCCACTGGTAATCCAGACGAGTAGCCCAGTTTTTGGTTACAGCGTATTCCAAACCAACGGCTGCCAGTGGAGAAACGCCAGTGTCGTGGTCGCTGACACGGCTTGCTGCAGTAGTAGGGGTTGCACCAAAGTTACCTTTGGAGTCTGCACGCCAAACCATACCACCCAGACGAGTGTAGATGTCCAGTTCGTCAGTCAGTGGGTAGCTCAGTTTAGCAGCCAGCTGAACGCCCTGTGCTTTGAAAGCACCGTTGTTCGTGTCGCCTTTGTAAGGCATACGGCCAAGCCAGTCATATCCCATTTCAAAGCCCAGGTATTGGTTTGCTTGGTAACCTACAAACGCACCTGCACCCAGTTGGCTATCGTGGGTAGGGCCATTGCCGATACCTTCGTAAGCATTTGCGAAACCAGTGTCATGGTATTGGGACCAACCCAATTTACCACCGGTGTACCAGGTGTTATCTTTAGGGGCAGCTTGCGCTACGGTTGCGAAACCTGCCAGTGCCAGTGCTAATGTGATAGCTGTCTTTTTCATTTTTGCGCCTCGTTATCATCCAAATGGGCCAATTGAGCTTTAAGCATTTTAAGCCCTTGGTTAAAATCCTTGAGCCAAAGTTATTGCTTCCGTTAAGAACTTTGCCACTTTACGTTGGCATTATAGAGCAACCTTGGCGTTGTAAAGTCTACAACGTGGCGAGAAACTTACAAGCTTGATATGGAAAGAGGGGCGGAAAAAAGGCAAAAACGTACACATTTCTTAACATGTTTGGCTATATGTTGACGAAACTGTAGGGTTGGTTGCACCTTCTAAGACCATTTTTACCGACAAAAACGCACTTTTTAGCATAAATCACTAAATAACCGCTTATTTTCATCAGAATATTCCTAATTTGAACTAATGGTATACGGAGGACTGAATTTTTGCGATTGGTTGCTGTCCATGACCTGAGATTGCATCATTTGTAGGCCTCATTATGAATCCGTAGGCCCCTCCCTGAACTGCTGCTAACCGCAATCTTTCACGCTCTGAATCCGTCAGATCTGGCAACCATCCAAGTACTACGCTGTAGTTTCCCGTCTGCAAAGCTTTTTCCATAGCATCTACGGTCGACATCGCATTAATTTGGCTCACCTGTACAATTTTTCCAGCAGGAAGGCCTGATTGGGATATCCAATGGCGGCTGAGTTTTTGTTGTGGCGTAAGCCATAACAACCAACGCGATTGAAGTCCGAGATGTTGCAATACCGGTAAAAGTAACTGTGAAAGGGCTGGCTGGCTCTCGCTATAGACGAACTCAGTGATCAGACCATTATTTGTCGATGCCGGTGGAGTGATGCATTGAGACTTTGTAGAAAGCGCCTGATGACTGAAACGATGATTTGCCAGATGTTGAGTTCGCATAATGTGCCTCGCCAGTGGGTTACTGTATGTATGTACAGTACTCGTTGGTTGGACAAAGATCAACCCAATTTTTTCCAAGAAATCTCGCATATTTTGAAGGCAAATTCATGTAAACGCATTTTGTGTTTGGAGCTTCGAAGGACTTTGAGTATTTTGCTTTTAGTTGTCCGGGTAACTAGAAAGGGCACGTCTACATCCACACATGAAAGGATATCGCAATGATTAATCAATCAAAAAAAAGGATTTCTGAATCTAAACTACTTTTCGCTTCTTTAGGAAACATACATTCCAGATCGCAGTTTGGCGGTTATAGCCTGTCTGCGAATGGCATCATGTTTGCGCTCGTCTCCGAGGGGGAGTTATACCTGCGAGCGACCCCAGAGAATGAAAAACAATTTTGTTTAATGGGCATGGAATCCCTGATTTACCGTAAAAGAGGCATCGCCATCTCCTTACGTTACTTTAAGGTGGGTGAGAGACTTTGGGCGGAACCTGAGCGGCTTTTGTCTCTGGCGAAGAGTTCACTCGAGGGTATGCTTCATGACATCAAGACCAAAAAAAATGGTGATGCAAGGCTGAAGGATCTACCCAATATCAGCCTGAGTCTTGAACGTTTGCTTTGGCAGGTGGGGATATCAACATCTTCAGAATTAAGGGCGCACGGCGCATGCACAACTTATTTGAAACTGTGTTCGGTCAAGCAAAATGTGGGGCTGAATGTTTTGATGGCACTGGAAGGGGCCATCCAGGGGTTTCATGAGGCTGCGCTGCCTCATGATGCCCGTATCTTGCTGACTCAGTGGTATATTTCGCATCAGGCAGTGATGCCACTGCCTGCATGCTAACTCCACGTCAGCGAAAATTCAGTCTTGTTGGCGGGTATTTTATGCGTCAATAACGGGCAAAATTTTGCTGTTAAGATCGGTCAGCTCAGGAAGATGAGCAACCAGCAGACCTATTTGTTGTAACACCAACTGTTCCTTACTGTCAGACTCGGTGGTGCGCAGTTGAATGCGCACCATCAACTGTTCCAATGCCTTTTGAATACGGGCCGATTCAGAGGGTTCGTGATGGAGAGCACCATCAACGCAGCACGCCGCGTCATCAAGTAGACGTAAGGTTTCCTCATCATGTAGCTTCTCACGATGTGCCCCCAGCGCCGAGATATAGCTCAGCATGGTGTGGTTCAGGCACAATAGTCGGAATGCTGCTTCAAGCGTTTCCGGGTCGTTATTTTTTTCAGACGTCATATTTGAGACAACTGACGCAAGTTCTGCATCACAGTTATGCGCATCGCGCCTTGCTAGCCGGTAGTCCAGACCGTTGTCTTTGCCCTGATGGTACTGAACCAAGATGGCGTCCAGATAACGACAATTAGCAGTAAAGGTCTTATCTACCACCATCGGCAATTGTCGGAACTTCCAGTCTGGCCAGATAAACGTCACCGCCGCCCAGGCAATACCACAACCGATTAATGTGTCGATAATCCGTGGGATCGCGATCTCGAACCCTTCACCCAGCAAGTTAAAGCACAGCAGCACCAGCAGTGTGATGAACATGGTGGCATGCGCGTATTGCACATTTCTGAATGCAAAAAACAGCACACCAGTGATGACGATGAGTATCATCTGGCCTTCAATAGAAGGCACGAAATACAAAATCGGGATCCCCAATGCAATCCCTGCCAGCGTGCCGATAATCCTCAATGCCAGACGGCGGCGTGTAGCATTGTAGTTTGGCTGACAGACGAACAGGCTGGTGAGCAAAATCCAATAGCCGTGATTCAGTCCACTGACCTGAATAAAGCCATAACCCACTACCAGTACGATTGCCATACGGATGGCATGGCGGAACAGTGCTGATTTTGGTGTCAGGTGGCGCGATATGCGTAACCAGATATCGTCGAGCCCGGTGAGCCTGTTTTCAGCAAACGGACTTTTACCGTCCTGGTTCTCAGGTAATGTTTGTTCCGACTCAATACTGGCTAACTGGGCGTCAATCGCGCGCAGGTTGCGCAGCAAATGGCGTAGCGCCTGAAGCATTTCCCTGTGTTGTGCCTGTGCATCCAGGCGCAACAGGGCTTCATCGAGACGTGAAAAAGCCCGCTCAAATTGGGTATTGTGGGAATATTTCTGCCGGTAAAGAATAGATTGCGAAAGCTGGGTGCAGGCACGGGCTTGCATACTCATCAGGCGCTGGAAGCGGAAAAGAATATCGCTGTGATGAAATTGTTCGCTGAGTTTTTTGTATTGAACATGCGACGAACTGGCCCGTTCGTGGATGTCCTGCACCACAAAATAGTAGTGTAGTGTTCTGCGCGTTCCTTTTTGGCCACGGTCACCTTTCAGGCGGGTTTGTAACGTATTCTTGGTTTGGTTCAGCGTGGCCACCAACTGGCCGTTAGCCATTGCCAGCTCCACCAGCTGTTTATTATCTTCCCCTTCCTGGTCAGGATCGAACAACGCCGCCTTAGCTTCAAGGTAATGTGCCAATTGCTGATAGCAACGTGAGATCAGGTCCTGTAACGGGCGAATGGGATAGAGAATATGTCCTGCGAGTGTGAGCAGGTTGTACCAGATGGCACCGCACAGCAGCAGTACCGGCTGCTGGTACCAGATGTGGTACATGCTGGTACCGAGCATGGTGTAAATGGCGATCAGTAATGCACCGAAAGCAATGGTGGCATAACGCTGGCCCAGTGCCCCGAGCAATATGAAACCACAGGTAGAGACCATCAGCCCTAATGCAAAGAACCATGGGTAAGGGAATAGCAGTTCAATGGATGCCGACGCAATAAAAAAACAAACCAGCGTGATTAGCAAATTCCTCAGCCTTCCGGCCAGCCGGTCATCCAGGTCGGCCAATGCAGCAGCGACCACGCCCAGTGTTAAAGGAATGGTGAGTGTCGGCAGATGAAGCCACCAAGGAACCGCCGCCGCCCCGGTAAGCGCAATAAAAATACGGATGTTATAAAGAACATTGCTGTTGTAGGCATAACGCCTCAAACCCGGAGCAAAAGAGAGCACGACGAACTCCACGTGTTAAAAAGGGCTGATATCATGGCTGAAGAGGCCAGACGATAGTTAACGGATCCGGCCATTGGCGAGAGTGCGACTTGCATTGGCTTCACGCACCTGTTTTGCCAGTTCAACGGAAACCACACGCTGGCCGACAGGCCAAAGGGCAATCACGGCAATTTTGAAATTAGCGATACCGACTGGAATGCCAATAATGGTGCAACACTGCACAATGCCCGCCGCGATATGAGACAGGCACAACCACCAGCCGAAGAAGATAAACCAGAAAATATTCAGCAAAGTCCCGCCACCGGACAATACGGCATTGCGCTTTTCCGGGTACAATTCATTAACGTGCATGGCTTCGTTGCCAAAAGGCACCAGCGAAAGCCGCGTGATTTCCCAGCAGGAGCGGGTCAGTGGCAGAGTGAAGATCAGCAAGATGCTGATGAGAGTGGCCAGAAGCCACGCCAGCGTGGTAAATACACCACCCAAAACGAAATTCAGAATATTTAAAATAGCACGCATGTTATCACTCGGCTCAAGTCAGAAGAGGGGGTTACCCCCGCAACGTTAACGGAAATTCTACCCTTTTTATTCTACCCTGATTTTGGGGGTAGAGTGCCAGCGCTTGTTGCAGGTAAACTGCCAATAAATCCTTAATTAATAATCAGCTATCAATAAGTGGCTCTTACAGCGAGAAAATGGCGTGATGATATGGAACTGAAATCGACTTCATTCGGGAAACATCTGGCACAACATCCTTATAACCGGGTGCGGCTGCTCAATGCAGGCGTCGAAGTCAGCGGCGATAAACATCACTACCTGATCCCTTTCAACCAGCTTATTCATATCCGCTGCAAGCGGGGAATCGTCTGGGGGGAGCTGGAATTTGAGCTACCGGAAGAAAAAGTCGTCAGGCTTCATGGGACCGAATGGCAGGAAACTCAGCTGTTTTATCAGCATCTTCTTAAGGTCTGGCAACGCTGGAGTGAGGAGATGAGTGAGGTCAGCGCCGGTGTCTTGCATCAGCAGGCTGAAAATATTGCGCGTATCGAACAACAGGACAAATGGTTCAAAAAAAGTGAGCTGTCTGTTGTTCAGCAGAATATCGCCGACGCTTTTTCTGCGGTGCCGGTTCCCGTTGAGCGCCTCGGTGAATTTAATAATTGTCGCGACGATTACGAACTCTGCCTGAAATGGCTACGTCAGGGGGCGCAGAGCGTCGATAAGCGCAATGCTGCCTGGACCGGGCGGGTTATCGAACAACACCGTGATTTCTTCGACAACATCGAAACCTCTCCGCTCAACAACAGTCAATGTCGTGCCGTGGTTAATGGGGAAGATGCTGTTCTGGTATTAGCCGGTGCGGGCAGTGGTAAAACTTCCGTGCTGGTGGCCCGCGCAGGGTGGTTGCTGCATCGTCAGGACGCGCATCCTGAACAGATTTTGCTGCTGGCATTTGGCCGACAGGCGGCGGATGAAATGAATGCCCGCATCAAAGAGCGGCTCAACACCCATGACATCAAGGCTAAAACCTTCCATGCGCTGGCGCTGCACATCATTCAGGAAGGCAGCAAAAAAACGCCAAAAATCAGCAAACTGGAAACGGACAGTAAAGCACGGCGCAGTTTATTGATCAAAACCTGGCAGCAGCAGTGTGCCGAGAAAAAAGTGCAGGCCAGCGGTTGGCGTCAATGGATGACCGACGAGTTGGAGTGGGACGTTCCCGAAGGGGATTACTGGAAAAATAAAGCGCTGGCGGAGCGCCTGGGTAGCCGCCTTGAACGCTGGCTCGGGCTGATGCGCATGCACGGCGGTAGTCAGGCTGAAATGGTTGCACAGGCATCTGAAGACGTGCGGGACCTTTTCCAGAAACGCATCCGGTTAATGGCGCCTTTACTGAAAGCCTGGAAGTCGGCGCTAAAGGGGGAAGATGCGGTTGATTTTTCCGGCCTTATCCATCAGGCCGTGAATATTCTGGAGAAAGGGCGCTTTGTCAGCCCCTGGAAACATATTCTGGTCGACGAATTTCAGGACATTTCTCCGCAACGCGCACGTCTGTTAGCTGCCCTTCGCGAGCAAAATAGCCACACCAACCTATTTGCGGTCGGTGATGACTGGCAGGCGATCTACCGCTTCAGTGGGGCGGAACTGTCACTGACCACGGCATTTGCGGCGAATTTCGGTGATAGCGCGCAGTGCGCACTCGATACCACGTATCGCTTCAACGATCGCATTGGCGACATTGCCAATAAGTTCGTGTTGCAAAACCCTTACCAGCTGAAAAAACCGCTCAATAGTTTGACGAAGGGAAATAAGAAAAATGTAGTGATCCTGCCAGATGACCAGCTCGATGCCCTGTTGGATAAGCTCAGTGGTTTCGCTAAACCTGACGAGCGGATCCTGATCCTGGCCCGTTATCATCACCTGCGCCCTGAGGTTTTACAGAAAGCGGCCACCCGCTGGCCGAAGCTGAATATCGAATTTATGACCATTCATGCCAGTAAAGGTCAGCAGGCGGAATACGTGATTATTGCTGGGCTGCACGAAGGTAATGATGGTTTCCCTGCGGCAGCGCGCGAGTCGTTGCTGGAAGAGGTCTTATTGCCGGAGCCGGAGAATTTCGCCGATGCCGAAGAGCGGCGTCTGCTCTACGTCGCCATGACCCGTGCAAAACACAATGTCTGGCTATTGCAGAATAAATCCCAACCGTCGGTGTTTGTCGAACAGCTGGAAGATTTGGGCGTACCCGTTCAGCGTAAACCCTGACAGGTTAATGAGGATGCCCGCCAAACGTCCTGGAACAGACATTGACGGGCAAAAGGATGGGTTAATCTTTCAGGCGTGACCACAAATAGCGCTGGTAGTCAGGGATAGAAATTTCCACTTCCGACTTAAATAGCGGCGAGGCGATCAGGAAGTCTGCCGTGGCCAAATTGGTGGCCACCGGAATATTCCACACGGTCGCAAGACGTAACAGGGCTTTCACGTCCGGGTCATGGGGCACCGCGTTCAGCGGATCCCATAAGAAAATCAGCATGTCGATTTTCCCTTCCGCAATCATTGCGCCCACCTGTTGATCGCCGCCCATCGGGCCGCTCAACATGCTTTTTACCTCAATACCGGTATTGCGTTGCACCAAATTACCTGTGGTACCGGTGGCGTAAAGTGTGTGCAGTGCCAGTTCGGCCACATTCTTATCGACCCATTTCATCAGCATATTTTTGCAATGGTCATGTGCGACCAGCGCGATATGTTTTTTCTTGGCAATGGTGCGGGTGGTAAATTCCATCAATTTTCCCTTAAACGCAGAATCAAAAATGCAAAGTATGGTTGCATCCAGAGTACTGAAACTGCGTTTCACTGCATAGCGCCAGCGCAATAATTATGGGATGAAAGTGCAATCCGTGACGCCGGTGGGGAAATTTGTGTGATGTCAGGCGTGTGGAAGGGTGAACCAGGAGAAAAAACGGCCAAAGTGAGGGGATGCGGTAAGCTGCGACCAGAAAGGAGGTAATGACTGCCCATGGTGTTGGCTGGCAGGCATCAAAGCCGAGAGCGGGGTAACGTTCGCTGTGGCCCCTCCTTGTTGTGCCAGAACAGCAAAATCAGGCACGGATGCTTTGAGACCCGATTGATTGTAGTGGATCATCATTTTCACCACGTCGACAGAATTACTGTAGGCCACTGATCTCAGCACATCGCGTCGTGTGGCAACATCCTGGCCGTTTTCATCAACCACGCGGTAGTTAAGATTTTTACTGAAGAATGCGGCGTCCATTTCATTATCCAGCGCAGGTAGTTCAAACGAGACAGAGCGTAAACCTTTGGCGCTAAACGTGACGATCATGGCGGGGGAGTGGTAGGTCAACGGGGCCATCATGGCGGGGTGCAGATTTTTACTCACCTGAAACAAAATTTGGTGCTGTCCCGCATCCACCTCAAGACTGTCTGCTCCTTTGAGGATCGCACCAGACATTTTTTTTCCGTCAATAACCAGTAGATCCAGATCGGGTGAAAGTTTCAGGCTGGTCGCACATGCGGGTGCCAGCAGGCAAACCGACAATAAAGCGGTCATCATTCTGACTTTCATTTCTCACCCCTTAACTGCTACCGACAACTTCTATTATTGAGCAATACAGATAGTGTGTCAAAGTTTTGCAGAATGTATTTATGTTTACTTCTTGAAACACTATTTCTAAAATTCTGCGTCCGGCCGTGTGAGACGAAAGGCTGCCAAACCTAAAAGGCTGCGTTACACTTTGCTTACGCCCTTTAATGAGGTTTTTGCAATGCACGATGATGATATCAGCACCATCCTTAACGACGTTAAAACCATCGCTTTAGTTGGGGCTAGTGATAATCCTTCCCGCCCGAGTTTTGGGGTGATGAAGTATTTGCTCTCTCAGGGATATCAGGTAACGCCAGTGAGCCCGAAATTAGCCGGTACAACCCTGCTGGGGCAAAAAGCCTATGCGACGCTGGCTGAGATCCCCCATCCGGTGGACATGGTTGATGTCTTTCGCAATGCCGAAGCGGCTTTTGGCGTAGCACAGGAAGCCGTGGATATTGGAGCAAAAGTGTTATGGCTTCAGCTCGGGGTGATCAACCTTCAGGCAGAGGAATTGGCAACGCAGGTTGGGCTGAAAGTGGTTATGGATCGCTGCCCGAAAATTGAGATCCCGCGATTAGGTCTGGAAAAATAACCCGGTGATGCGCTTATCGGGCACAAAAAAACCGGTCTGAGAAGACCGGTTTTTCATCAAAGACATGCGCCTTTTCAGGTTTAGTTTCGCAGGCGTGGAGCCAGTAACTGATTACGAATAGACTCTGCCAAATCGTCCAGCGAAGTTTGCTCAGGATGTGAGCGTGCGGCTTCGTGATCGATTTGGATCTCTGCCAGATAAGTGTGCACTGGCTGGCCTTTATCATCTTCCATTACCACGTGATACCACGGCGCCGTGCGCATGGCGTCGTCGGCTTCAACGTCGTCGGCATCCGGTTTATCCAGTGAATATTCCGCATCAACGTCAATCACTACCCCTAAATACCCTAACAGTCTGTGGCGGACCTGCTGGCCTATACCGAATTTGCTGGCAATCATAGTCACCTCTTGAAATTACATTCTACCTTCTAATATGGAGGCAGGACGCTCGATTTCAAGTTTTGACCCCGTTATGCCCTGAGGATGGGTGATCTGAGCCAGGATAAAGCACAGATCGATAACATCAGGACATGACTACGCAGGCAAAACCTTTCAGGTAAAGACCTTCTGGATAAGAACCGATCACCGGATGATCAGCTGCCTGACGGAACTGCTCCACAAACTGGATTTCACGATGAGCATCCAGTGCGGCATCGGCCAGGATCTTCTGGAATAAATCGGTTGGCAGCAGGCCGGAACAGGAGAAACTCAGTAAAATTCCGCCTGGACGCAATAACTGTAATGCCAGCATGTTGATATCTTTGTAACCACGACAGGCGCTGGCCAGCTGATTTTTGTTTTCGACAAACTTCGGCGGGTCCATCACGATCATGTCGAACTGTTCGCCTTCCGCACGGTATTTGCGTAGCAGCTGGAACACGTCTTCGCGGACAAATTCCACTTTAGACAGGTCCAGATTATTCAGCTCGACGTTCTGACGGGCGATATCCAGTGCGCCTTGTGAAGTATCGACGTTGATCACTTTCTCACAACCGCCCATCAGCGCAGATACCGCGAAAGCACCGGTGTAAGAGAAACAGTTCAGAACTTTACGGCCTTCGGCATATTTACGCGCGGCCAGACGACTGTCACGCTGGTCAAGGTAGAAGCCGGTTTTATGGCCTTCCTTAATATCGACCAGCAGACTCATGCCATGTTCCTGAATCGGCAACAGGGCTGGGGGCTCTTCGCCGAATATGTGGCCCTGAGTCAATTCCAGGCCCTCTTTCTTGCGCACGGCGACGTCAGAACGGTCCCAGATTGCGCATTCCGGGTAACATTTTTGCAGCGCGGCCAGCAGAGGTGCGCGCTGATATTCCGCACCGGCAGAGAGCAATTGCAGCACCAGGAAGTTCTGGAAGCGGTCGATGGTGATCCCCGGCAGGCCGTCGGATTCACCAGCAATCAGGCGGTAGCTGTCGAGGCTATCGCGCCTGGCAATCCAGTCACGCCAGCTCTGCGCTTGCTGCAAGCGGCGGACGAAAAACTCGATATCAATGTCTTCATCCTGGCGGAATGTCCAGATGCGGGCACGGATTTGCGAAGAGGGGGAATAGGCACCGCGGGCCAGCCATTTCCCCTGATTGTCTACAATATCAATAGTGTCGCCAGAATTAGCTTTGCCTTCGACACGGGTAACCGCGCCGGAAAACACCCACGGATGGCGGCGCAGGAGGGATTTTTCGCGGCCTTTGGCCAGAAATAAACGAGCAGTCATAGAGTTAGGTTCTGTCAGTTCGGAGACAAAAAAAGAGCGTCATTGTCCGGGCAAGCAGTCGAAATTGCAACGAACCATACCGCTAACGGAGAGAATATTATGGCAAAAATCAGTATAGCCGCCTATGTCTACGGCCGGGTACAAGGTGTCGGATTTCGTTTCGCGACACAGCATCAGGCCACTGCACTGGGTCTGACCGGTTATGCCAAAAATCTGGATGACGGCAGTGTCGAAGTGGTGGTCTGCGGCGAGCAGGAAAACGTCGAGCAATTACTTGAATGGCTGAAACTGGGTGGGCCTAAACACGCCACCGTAGACCGTGTACTCAGCGAACCTGTTGCACCGGGCGAGTTTAGCGAATTTAAAATCCGCCACTGATTTTCAGTCGTTGGCTTACAGGCATTTCACCGGCTTTGGCAGCCCGGCAATCTTAGTCGCCTGTTTGGCCGGACCTTGTGGGAACAGTCGGAACAAATACCGGCTGTTGCCTTTTTCTTCGCCATACTTTTGGCCCATAGCTTTCACCAGCATACGGATGGCGGGCGACGTATTGAATTTCAGATAGAATCCGCGCACAAAGTGGATCACTTCCCAGTGTGCGTCTGTCAGGGTGATGGCTTCCTGTTCGGCCAGCAGCGGGGCCAGGGCTTCGTCCCAGTCAGCGCTGTTTTTCAGATAACCCTGCGCATCGGTCTCAATTTCACGACCTGCAAACTCCAGCATAAAACCTCAAAGCGGTAAAAAACTCAGCCCACAGTCTACCAAAAAGAGGTTCAGCACAAAATAAAAAGCCCCGCATTCGCGAGGCTCTGACACATCTTCCTGGAGAGTTAGTTGCTGCGTGACAGCCCTAAAATACTCAGCAGGCTGACAAATACGTTATACAGCGAGACATACAGGCTGACCGTGGCACGGATATAGTTGGTTTCACCACCGTGAATAATATTACTGGTCTCCCACAAAATCGCGCCTGCCGAGAACAGAATAAACAGGCAGCTGATCGCCAGCGACAGCGCCGGGATTTGCAGGAAAAGATTCGCGATAACCGCGACCAGCAGCACCACAAAACCGGCCATCATCATGCCTGACAGGAACGACATGTCTTTGCGCGTTGTCAGCACGTAGGCGGAACAGCAGAAGAACACCAGCGCGGTACCGCCAAGCGCCAGCATAATAATGTCACCGGCGCCGACAGACAGCAGTGAACTGAGCATCGGGCCTAAGGTGTAACCCATAAAGCCGGTCAGCGCGAAGGCCGCGAGGATACCCACCGGGCGATCGGCGGTACGGTAGGTCAGGAACATCAGACCATAAAAGCCGACCAGCGTGATCAGCATGCCCGGAGAGGGCAGACGCAGCAACGTACTGGCAGTCGCGGTCATCGCAGAAACACCCAGCGTCAGTGCGAGCAGAAAATAAGTATTACGCAGCACCCGGTGTGTGCTGAGCAGTGAGCCTGCACGTGAAGACGAAGAGGCAACAATACGATCCATAATTAAATTCTCACTCTTAAAATAGAATTGGAGTCGGTGAAAATAGAGTCAGACTGGAGTGTAAGTAGTTGCCTTGCGTTATCAAAGACGTTTTACCCTTCTTTACCTCGCCAGGCGTGGCCGGGCAGGGTTTCCTGACGTCAAAATCGCCGTAATGATGCTTAAATCACCGTTTGATAACCGAATGCCTGTTTTTCAGGCAATCGGATAGAATCAGGCTTTACAAGAGGATCGGCTATGTTTATAGTTCGCTTCGTTGCGGAGGGGTGGCCGAGCGGCTGAAGGCACCGGTCTTGAAAACCGGCGATGGGAAACCATTCGAGAGTTCGAATCTCTCCTCCTCCGCCATAAACAACACAAGAAAGCTGCTAAGTCATTAGCGGCTTTTTTTGTATCTGAAATTCATGAGCACTGTGTAAATGTTCATAAAATCAACAAACTAGCCTGAAAATAATATTTGCATCTTTTTTTCGGTCTTGTATACTACGCCCCGTACTGAGCGACTGATGTCGGTCGGTGCTTGTTGTTTACGGAGGGGTGGCCGAGCGGCTGAAGGCACCGGTCTTGAAAACCGGCGATGGGAAACCATTCGAGAGTTCGAATCTCTCCTCCTCCGCCATAAACAACACATCAAAGCTGCTAAGCAATTAGCGGCTTTTTTTGTGCCTGAAAGTTGAGATTCTTCACGTGTAGCGGGGGTTACGTAAGGAATACGTGCGCACTGCCCTCGACAGTAATTTCAACCGTTGATCCCACCACAAGATCCTTTTTACTGACCGTTTTGATCTCAATTGTCTGATGGCTGCCCGAAATGTCCAGGCTTAGCGTTGAGATAAATCCTGCAAAATCAATGCGTGTCACCCTTGCCAGGCATTGCTTCGTGGGCTGCCCGGCGGCCTCGACTGGCGTCAGGCGGATTTGCTCCGGGCGCAGCATGACGCGCGCACTGCCGGTGCGGGAAGCATTATCCACGGCGATTGTTCCCAGCATACATTGTGCCCAGCCATGTTCCAGATGCGCATCCAGTAACAGTGTTTCACCTAAAAATGTTGCCGTCATTTCATCGGCAGGACGTAAATACAACGCCTGTGGCGCGCCTACGTGTGCCAGTTTCCCGTTGCGCATCACCGCGACTTGATCGGCAAACGACAGCGCTTCGGTCTGGTCGTGTGTAACCAAAATAGAGGCGATACGGGTTTGTGCCAGCAAGTCGGCAACCGCTTTGCGGGTTGATGCGCGAAGGGCGGTATCGAGTGCGGAAAACGGCTCATCCAGTAACATCAGCACCGGTTTTTGTGCCAGCGCTCTCGCCAGTGCTACACGCTGCTGCTGCCCGCCGGAAAGTTCGTGCGGCCATAAGGTTGCAAGACGCCGGTCCAGCGCGACCATCTCCATCAGTTCGTCGATACGGATTTGCTTCTCGCGTTTCCCGCCGCTCAACCCGTAAGCAATATTTCCCGCCACGGTAAAATGTGGGAACAGCGCCCCGTCTTGCGGCACAAACCCAATACCTCTTTGGTGTGCAGGGACCTGTGTGGTGACATCAAACAACCTTTGGCCCTGCAACAGTACTTGCCCGCTATCCGGGGTTTCGAAACCGGCAATAATGCGCAGCAGTGTGGTTTTCCCAGAACCGGAAGGCCCGACAATCGCCGTGCGGCTGCCGGGGCCCACCCGCAGGTTAATACTTTCCAGCACTTTTACCGCTGAATAAGATTTTGTGATTTCCCGCAGGTCGAGCGTGCTCATAGTCCAGCCTTACGTTGAGATTGTGAATAAAGGATCCAGGTTAATGGCAGCGACAGCAATACCATCAGCAGTGCATAGGGTGATGCCGCAACATAATCGATTTCGCTGGTCAGTGCCCAGAAGGCGGTCGCCAGCGTTCGCGTGCCATTGGGTGCCAGCAGCAAGGTGGCGGTCAGTTCATTGGTTACGGCCAGAAACACCAGTGCAGCACCGGCGGCGGCACCCGGCGCGGCCAGCCGCATCGTTGTACTCCACAACGCCTGAAACGGTGTGCGGCCCAGGCTGCGCGCCGCATTTTCTAGCTCAACCGGTGCCTGAGCAATACCGGCCCGCAGGTTGATCAGCGCACGCGGCATAAACATCAGCAGATAGGCAAATAAAATGGTGATTTCCGTCTGGTATAGCGGACGGGCGATGCGGATGGTGATGGTCACCAGCGCCAGCGCCACCACAATGCCGGGCAGCGAACTGGTTATATAATTGCAGCCTTCCAGAAAGCGGTATAAGCGCCCCGGATAGCGGACGGAAATCCACGCCATTGGCACCGCACACACCGTGGTGATTGCCGCACCGGCCAGCGCATACCACAGCGTTTGTTTCAACGCAGGCAACAGTTGAGGGTTGAGCCATACGTCAGTGCCGCCCAGATACAGCCAGCGCGTCAGGGTGACAAAAGGTACGCCGAGCGACAGGGCAGTCAGCAATATCGGCAGGCACAAACTCAGCGCTGTCAGGCCCGGTTTTAATGGCCGTAGCGTTTGTCGTCTGGCGCTGCCTGACCCTACTCGTGCATAACGCGCTGTGCCACGGCTGGCGGACTCCACCATTAATACCGCAAGGCAGCACAACGCCAGAACGCCCGCCAGCATGTTGGCGGCCGGACCGTTAAACGTTGACTGGAATTGATCAAAGATGGCGGTCGTGAAGGTATCGAAACGGATCATGGCATACAGGCCATATTCAGCCAGTAAATGCAGCGCAATAAGCAGTGAGCCGCCCCAGACGGCCAGTTTTAATTGCGGCAGGATCACGCGGAAAAAAACCGCCACAGGCGTAGAGCCCAGTGAGGATGCAGCATCTTCAAGGCCGGGATCGAGGCGTCGCAACACGGCGGTTGCTGGCAGATAAATAAACGGGAAGTAGGCAATGACGGAGATAAATACGCCCGCCCCCAGCCCATGCATTGACGGAACGAGGCTTATCCAGGCGTAACTTTGTACAAACGCTGGCACGGCCAGAGGCGCTATCGCCAACAAAGACCAGAACCTGCGCCCCGGCAGTTGAGTGCGTTCTGTGAGCCACGCCAGCGCGATGCCAATAACAGCGCACAGCGGTAGCGTGATGATCACCAGCAGCACCGTATTGGTCAGTAATTCGCCCACGCGTGGGCGAAAAACCAGTGCCTTCACCGTCGCCCAACCGGTATCAAGGGTAATGCCGACCACAAATCCCAGCGGCAGTAGAGACAACAGGGACAGCAAAACCGCGGCCAGCACGATACCGGTTCCAGCCCGGCGTGAGGAACGGCCACTGTTGTTACGCCATCTGGCGCGGACACCTTCGATACTGATATTCGACATAATAATTAAGGCACGCTGCTGGGAAAAATAACTGCTATTACAGCAGGCCTGCTTCAGTCATTAACTCGACCACTTTTTTGCTGTTCAACTCTGACGCATCCACTTTCGGTGCATCCAACGCTTCCAGCGGAACCAGTTTCGGGTTAGACGCGGCATTCACACCGACAGCATATTCGAAGGCGTTATTGGTGCGCAGAATCTCCTGGCCTTGTTTACCGGTGATCCATTTAACAAATTCCTGAGCTTCTTTTTGATGCTGACTGGAAGCCAGAACGCCGCCACCGGAGATGCTCACAAACGCACCGGGATCGTTATGTTTGAAGTAAAACAGTTTGGTATTTTTGCTGTTTTCACCGGTCTTGGCCTGATCGACAAAGCGGTAATAGTGATAGATGATCCCGCCATCAATCTGACCGGCATTCACCGCTTTCATCACGGTACTGTTGCCTTTATAGGCGGTGAAGTTGGTTTTCATCGCTTTCAGCCATTCCAGCGTTGCTTTCTCGCCTTTCAGTTCCAGTAACGCGCTGACAATCGCCTGGAAATCAGCACCCGAAGGGGAGGCAGCCCAGCGGCCTTTCCATTCTGGTTTAGCCAGATCCATCATTGATTTAGGCAACTGCGCTTCGCTGATTTTTTCCGGGTTATAAACAAACACAGTGGTACGGGCAGCAATGCCAATCCAGCGGCCATGCGTTGGACGGTAGGCGGGCTCAACCTGCTTTTGGGTAGCCGGGTCGAGGGGGGCGAAAAGTTTGGCGTTATCGACCAGCACCATGGCCGGTGAGTTCTCGGTCAGGAAAACGTCGGCCGGAGAGGCGCTGCCTTCTTGTATCAGCTGGTTGCCCAGCTCGCTATCGCCACCGTTACGCAGCGTGACTTTGATGCCGGTATCTTTGGTGAAGCCATCAACCCAGGATTGCACCAGGTTTTCATGCTGAGCATTGTAAATAACAATACCTTCATCAGCGGCGCTGGCAGAAAAGGCCAGCATCAGTGAAGAAGTGAGTAAAGCGACTGGCCCGAGTGAGGAAAAGCGTAACTTCATAAAAAAGTCCTTAAGAAAAAAGAAGAAGAAAACGACGTCGCCGACATGCGCAAGGCATGGCAAAGTTTACATATTACACTGATAACAGTTCTGAAACTGATTCGCATTTAATTATGTAAAAACATCTCATCATCTTTCGGCCCGGCTTTATGCCACATCTATTATTAAGAAAACCTTAGGTCGGTGAAGGGGACCGCGAATTTGTGCCGATGATCATCGCAATGGCGCGTGAAAGGGGGGAGCGGTAGATATCGGCACTGCGGATTTTTTGGATAATAACGCCCGCATGTCTCTCCACAACGGGCCACCTTCAGTTGGTCTGTTTCGCGCTTTTACCGTGGTTTTTATGGTGTTAATTGCCTAAAAAACGCCCCGAATCACAATTTAAGAAGATAAAAGAATTACTCCATTGCCTGTCAGATGTTATGCGTTATGTTGATTTTTAGTTTCTCAAATGTAACTAGAGGTTAACAATAATGTCGAAAAAATTACGCCTGTCTCTGCTTGCTTCTGCTGTACTGATTTCTACCTCTGCCATGTCTGCATTACCTCAAGGGTACCCGGCTGACTATCAAAAAATCGTCGATGCGGCCACCAAAGAGGGCAAAGTGGTGGTCTACTCCACCACGGATACCAAAGCCGCAGGCCCGCTGATTCAGGGCTTTGAAGCTGCTTATCCGGGCGTGAAAGTCGAATACAACGACATGAACAGCACCGAACTCTACAACCGCTACATCAGTGAACAGGCAGCCGGCGGGACCAGTGGCGATGTGGTGTGGAGTTCGTCAATGGACACTGCGCTGAAGCTGGCGACCGATTATGCCGCTGAATATTCTTCACCTGAATTGAAACAATTGCCGAAATGGGCCGTGTGGAAAGAGAAAGCCTACGGCACGACCTATGAGCCGGTGGTATTTATCTATAACAAGCGCCTGATCCCGCAGGGTGATGTCCCGGATTCCCACGCAGCACTGGCAAAACTCATCGCCAGCCAGACTGACAAATTTAATAAAAAAGTCACCACCTACGACATCGAAAAATCGGGTCTGGGTTTCATGCTCTCCGTGCAGGATTTCAAAGCAGACCCGAATTATTTCAACACGCTGAGCGAAGTGGCAAAGGGCGGTCTGGCAGTGCAGTCTTCCACCGGGACGATGATGGAACGGGTCTCATCAGGTGAAAACCTGATCGGCTTTAACATTCTCGGTTCCTATGCCGAAGCCCGTGCCAAAACGGATCCATCGCTGGGTATTTCCTATCCGAAGGATTACACCCTGGTGCTGTCGCGCGTCTCCTTCATCAGTAAAGAAGCCAAAAATGGCAATGCCGCCAAACTGTGGCTGGACTATGTGCTGTCTGAAGCGGGGCAGAACATCCTTGCCAACCAGGCCGACATTCCGTCCATTCGCAACGATATCGAAGGCAAAAATGACATTGATGGCTTGACCAAAATGCTAGGTAACGCGCTCAAGCCAATTCCGGTCGATGAAACCCTGCTGGAGTATCTGCAACAGAAAAAACGTCTGGATTACATCAAACAGTGGCGCACCGCCGCCGGCAAATAATATACCCGCCATCCTTCAAGCTGCAGGGCCGCTGGCTGCCGCGTTCAAATCTGCTCCAGGCAGATTTACTCCTGCAGCTTGAAGTATTTTGGATATAGACGGGGGTGTGAGCCTCCCTTTCTCTTGCCTGATCACGCTGTTCAGGGTTTCTAACCGAAGGGAAGTAACATGAATGCATTGCGCCGAAAGTGGCAGGGTCTGCCGCGCAGCATAGTGGTGTTAATCACGGCACTGGTTATCTACATTCCGCTGTCGTTCATCGTCATACAGAGTTTTCTCTCGGCCCCGTTCTTTTCCCCGTCAAAAGAGTGGAGCCTCGAGTCTTTTGAATTTATCTTCACCGACCCGGATTTCTATAAGGCGCTGAAAAGCGGCTTTATCCTGGCATTTGGACTGGTGATTATTTCGATTCCACTCGGCGGTATCCTGGCATTTTTGATGGTGCGTACCGATTTGCCCGGCAGACGCGTGATTGAACCGTTGATTCTGGTGCCGATTTTTGTCTCGCCAATGGTGTTGGGGTTTGGTTACGTGGTGGCCGCCGGGCCAGTCGGCTTTTTCTCGCTGTGGGCGCAATCCATTCTCGGGTTCGTGCCGTGGAACATCTACGACATGTCGAGCATCGTGGTGATTGCTGGTCTGACTCACGTGCCGCATGCCTATCTCTACATCTCCTCAGCGTTGCGCAGCGTCGGGTCTGACGTCGAAGAAGCAGCGCGAACCGCCGGGGCGTCGCCCTTGCAGGTGATGACGGCCGTCAGTCTGCCGATGGTGCGTCCGGCCATTTTATATGCCGCCGTATTGTTGTTTTTCCTCGGGCTGGAAGTGTTCGGCCTGATGCTGGTGCTCGGTGACCCCGAAGGCAACCTGGTGCTGGCCACCTACCTCTATCAGCTCACCAACAAACTCGGTACACCCTCTTATCATCTGATGGCTGCCGTGGCGGTGGTGCTCATTTGCATCACCATCCCGCTGGTGATGTTGCAGCGCCGCCTGATGCGCACCGCTAACCGTTTCGTCACCGTTAAAGGTAAAGCTTCGCAGGCCCGCGCATTACCACTTGGCAAGTGGCGCTGGGTAGCCGGTGCCGTGGTGGCCTTCTGGCTGACGGTGACCATTGGCGTACCGCTGGTGGGGGTGATTTTACGTGCTTTCATTTCTAACTGGGGCGTGGGGGTGTCGATATGGGATGAGCTTTCTCTCAATACGTTCCGCACTATCTGGCAGCAGCCAAACCTGCTGCGGGCGATCGTTAACTCAATGGCTATCGGCGTTATCGGTGGCGCGCTGGCGGTAGCCTGCTATCTGTTTATCGGTATCGCGATGCATCGTAAACCCGACGGCGTAACGCGCTTTTTGGATTACAGCGTGCTGGTGCCACGTGCGGTGCCAGGACTGCTGGCCGGTCTGGCGTTCCTGTGGGTATTCCTGTTCCTGCCGATGTGGCTGGACAACTCGCTCAAGTCCGGCTGGCTGTCCGATATGTCATGGTCGCAGTGGCTGCGCGACAACCTGGTGGTGTGGCTGCGATCGCTGCGCAGTACCATTTTTAGCGTATGGCTGGCGTATACCGTGGTCTGGATGGCCTATGGTCTGCGGCTGATCTCCTCGACCTTATTGCAGGTCGGCCCGGAGCTGGAAGAGGCGGCACGCAGTACCGGTGCCACCCGCGGACAAATCACCCGTCATGTCACTATTCCTCTGTCACGCTACGGCCTGATTGGTTCGTGGCTGCTGATGTTTCTGATTTTTGAGCGTGAATATTCTACCGGTGTCTACCTGCTTTCGCCGGGAACGGAAACCATCGGCTCCATGCTGGTTTCCCTGTGGGCCGCCGGAGCGATTGATATCGTTGCCGCGCTCTCCTTTATTAACATCCTGCTGGTGGTGTTAGGTCTGGGTATTGCCCTTCGTTTTGGAGTCAAATTACATGATTGAATTATCGGTCGAGAATCTGCACTTAACCTATGGCGACAATCCGGTGTTAAAGGGCGTTTCCATGGATCTAAAACGCGGGGAAGTTGTCTCGCTGCTCGGGCCTTCCGGCAGCGGTAAAACCACACTGCTCAGAGCCGTGGCCGGGTTGGAAAAGCCTACGCAGGGCCGCATTATTATCGGTAAAAATACCGTATATGACGGCAGTTCACGCAGTGAGATCCCAGCAGAAGAGCGTAACCTCGGGCTGGTATTTCAGTCCTACGCACTCTGGCCACACAAAACCGTGTTTGAGAATGTCGCCTATCCGTTGAAGTTGCGTAAGGTCGCCTCATCGGAACTGACCCAGCGGGTGCAAGCGGTACTTGATCAGCTCGGCCTTGGCCATCTTGGTAAGCGGCATCCGCATCAGCTATCCGGTGGACAACAGCAGCGCGTGGCGATTGGCCGCGCACTGGTCTACAACCCGCCGGTGATCCTGCTCGATGAACCGCTGTCCAACCTCGACGCCAAGCTGCGCGAAGAAGCCCGCGTGTTCTTGCGGGAACTGATCATCAAGCTCGGCCTGTCGGCGCTGATGGTGACGCACGACCAGAATGAAGCCATGGCGATCTCCGACCGCATTCTGCTGCTCAATAACGGAAAAATAGAGCAACAAGGTACGCCACAGGAGATGTACGGCTCGCCGAAAACACTCTTCACCGCCGAATTCATGGGCAGCAATAACCGCCTGCATGGCAAAGTGACTGAAGTGCGTGACGGCAAAGCCCGCATTGAGGGCAAAGACTGGGTTCTCTGGGGGCAGGCGGGCGAAAGCGTGAAGGCTGGTGAGGAGGGGACCGCCGTTATCCGTGTGGAACGTGTGCGCATGGGGGACAACCCGGACGGCAACCAGATAGAACTGCCGTTACTGACCAGCATGTACCTTGGTGACCGCTGGGAGTACCTGTTCCGTACGGTGGCTGAGGACTTCGTGGTGCGGGCTTACGGCAACGACGTGCGGGGCCAGGAGATGTGCCGTCTTTCCCTGCCTGTCGATGATGTATGGATTTTCCCTAAAGTATAAGTGCTAACAAATAACCCATATAAATTAATTTGCATGGGTTATTTGTTTTTGTTCACCCGAATATTTAATAAGGCATGTTTCTTATTGAAATGCCCATTGTTATTTATAATATTAGCCTTTATTATGCTGTGGGTTATATGAGATGTTGAGGCGGTTTATTATTTGTTGATTATAATAAATAGGTGTGACGAGATGATTATACATTGTCTATTAGTCATTCTCAGGAAATGAATAGGTTGTAAATAATCACGAATAGATATTCCTCTACGCGATGAAAATGATAAATCGTCCCGCCATGGTTAAATTTGTTGTGATGGTGTTTATGGAGAAGGTTGAAAGGATGTCCAAATGGAATTGATTGTTAATTTTCAGCGTAACTATAATGAATTTCTTAATACGCATAAATCCGAAGGTTTTTGTATGGGTTTCTGCCTGACCTGGCTTGGTGATGTTTTAAAAGATCGCCCGGTGAAAACAGAAAAAAATCTCCTTGAAAGGTGGGTGCCGGGTTGGTTTTCCTCGGCTCCTTCGGTGATGCATGTACATATCCCGGTTGATCGACAAGAGCTTATATATTTTTTGGAAAGGGCGGCAAGACGGCAGAAAAATTATGAAACACGTGTGGGTATAAATGGGACGAATAGCTCTAATGCAAGAGTGAGATCTGCGGAATTCACTGCGCATTATAAGAATAATCGGCAGAGAGAGTTGGAAAAAAACAGCGAAAATCCTGGTTTGGAATATTCTTATTCTAAATCTGGTGGGTTTTCATTATTTCAAGGGTTGAAATATTTTGGTAAATCCTGTGGTGTTATTTTTGGTGTCTCAGCCCCCCAATTTAAAAATACAATGCATGCAGTCGCATTAGTCCGTATATCCTCAGGCGAGTACTATTTTCTAGATCCTAATTACGGTCTTTTTAGAGTAAATGGCCAATTTATACGTATGGATATTAATACTACGTTGCAGCGTCACTATCCTGGCTATGAAATCTTTGAACAAATAGTGATTAGTCAGAAATAGTTAACCGTTCTGGCATTAATTTTCTTTAGAAGCAGTTTACCCTCAGAAAAAGCCACAACAAGCCAGATACTTAGTCTTAGTTGTAAACTGCTTAACGTTTAAACTAACATGCTGGTTTGTCGTTAATTGCCAGGTCATCGCCATTTGGTGTAAACAAGGGCTTGAAGGCAATAACATACCCCAGAGTGAGCACTGTCAGAGCGAAAAATATCATGAAGCAGTAGCTTGAATTTTTGATCAAGTAGATGCCGAGAAACCCCCCCAGACCTTCGCCGATTCCCATGGCAATAGAATTGATGGCCAAAACACTGATGAGAATATTTTTGGCAGAATAGCCCGAAATACAGCTTTGTAATGTCGGGATTAGTAGCAACTCACCTAACGTCCAGACAAAGATAGCAAAATAGAGTTCTGTTAGCGTTGTAGCGTAATGCAACCATAAAGATCCCATCGCATGGGCCGCCAAAGAAAAGAAAAGCGTCTGGAATGTATTGATTTTATAGTGTGTAAATAGTGCCTGTAACCTGGGAGCTAGCATTATGGAAAGGATACCATTAAACGTCATTATATAACCAAATTGGCTAGTGGATCCCATAAGCTGATTAATATGTAACGGTAAAGATGTAAATAATTGGGAATAGATCATCCAGCACAGTGCTGTTAGTAGAAAATAGTGTCGCAACGTTTTGTCACCCAGCTGTTCACGTAATGCATGCGTCCATTTTTTTTGCGCAGCCAGGGGAGGCCATAATTCGCGGCTCTTCAAGAGCGCGAGTGAGAAACAGAACATCAGGAAAGAAGCGACTAAGAAAGGTAGGCGTGGCGAAATGTGGTTATAAAGATAAATGGCGATTAATGGCGCCAGCATGGATGCCAGATTTGTGATGACGGACAATCGGACAAAGAACGCAGTACGCATATGAGTGTTATCAGTTGCTCCCGCGACAGCACGGATTAAAATGCTGTTACTTCCATAAGCAATGCCAAAAAAACCTACAGCGCACAATACTGGCAGGTACTGTTGCGAAAGGGCGATAGTGATGCAGCTCAGGCTCATCGTAAAGGCCGAAAGAGAAACTAAGTATGCTGGTGTAATCAAGTCCAGAAATGGCGAAATCAGCAAGCGTGTGACCTTAGAACCAATAGAGGACACCATAATAATACTGCCAGTTTCTAATGCCGACAGGCCAAGAAATGCATCCATATACAAAGCCAGGATCGACAATGTCATAAAGTAGGTGAACGAGAATAAAAATGAGTCGATGGTCATCAAGGACATGCTGTTTTTAGAGGATGTCAAAGTGGACATATGCTGCCATCTCCATTGCAGTGTGTTTTGCCTTGTCACTACTTTCCTCCCGAACAACAACACATCCCACGCGCTTACCAGACTCAGTACACGGTGGAAGTATTTCTCCGGGTTTAACAGTGATTTCAGTCAGTATTATTTGATTCTTTTTTTGTAAGTCAGCTATTCCGTAGATCGCAATCAGTTCACCCTCTGGGGCATCGAAATATTTCACCGCAGCGGCGCATCGGTGAGTGATTGTGGGGGCAGGTTCATGACAAGATGCAGATTCAATATATTGTTGGAATACCGCCGCGTAAGTGGGAATGCCTGTCACGACTTCTGTTAAAAGATGAATGTAATCGCCACCTGGTCGACTATGAATTTCACCAATGATGATTTGGCAGTCAGAAATCCAAAACTCCAGATGAAAATGCCCAAACATCAACCCAACACAATGTAAGGCTTTTTTTGCCACCGCAAAAACGTCATTTCTCGTTTCTATAGGCAATTCAGCAGGGAAGACATGCATATCTTCTACAAAACTACTGCCCGGCTTAAGGGCTTTTTCTGTGATGCCTTGAAATATTGGCTCGCCATAATGAAAGAATCCCTCAAGGCTAAATTCTTTACCAATAATAAATTTTTCTATAATAAACCCTTCCTGTTGAGTGGATGTCAATCTGGAAAATGCTGTGTGCAGTTGATGTATGCCATTATTGGTTATACGACTGACTCCTTGGCTACCTGAGGCGTCGATAGGTTTAAGAATCCAATCTCCACCTCCAGTCGGTTGGGTTTGTAAAAAATAACAGGCCTGTTGCAGATTGTTGAAAATGTGTAATTCCGGCTGCGGCAAGCCATTTTCAGAGAGAATTTGACGACAACTGTTTTTGTTCCTAATTCGTAATATGGCCGCCGTTGGGTTATTGATGAAACCCAACGTGGCGCAAAGACGCGAGCAGGTTTCCACGGAATACTCTTCAAAAGTATAAATTCCAATTACCGGAAATGTTGTACACAGTGATTTGATTAGCGGAAAGCAAGCATCATAATCTTTTGAGCTTACTGTATAAATTTGAATGTTCTGCGGAACATTAGCTGATAGATTTTCGACATTATCCTGAGTATCAACCAGAATAACATTGAGTCCTAATGAGTGAGCTTGAGAAATAGCACGTGGTCCCTGACGGTGTGATGCACACCCAAATAAGATTAGGACGTTTTTCATTTGATTGTAAACCTTATTTGTTCTGCTGCCCATTCTAAGGTATCGGCAAGCTGATTGTAATCCTCGCCCGTACCAATAATTACACCGAGACGATAAGCGCTGTAATCCTCGGGTGGTAATGTGACAATATGCCCTGGGGGAAAATGTAAATATAGATGCTGAATGTTAGGATGGTTCAGTACTTTGGTCACGTTATCTATACTGTGTAATGTGCCATTTTTTTCTGCAAATAAATATCGTACGCCGATATAATCTCCGCTTAAGCGTAAAGTTGACGGCTGAATTGCGCAGCAAACCTGGACATAGTTTTGTAAGTGTTGGTGACGGCTGGCATGCTGTAATAGATGGGTCGATATGTACCCACCGGCTGGTCTGGCGGCACACTCAATAAATTTAAATCCGTTACATGAGTATTTTCCTTCCAGATGGAAAACAGTATTATTTATTTCTAGTGATTCGACAATTTGACGCGCACAGCGTTTGATCTCATCCTGTATGGGATCGCTATGGTTAGAAGGAAATATATGACGGTTTTCCACAAAGGTTACTGGATCAGACTGATAGTCAGTGATACCGATGACTGTAATCTTCCCGTCAGACACATAACCATCTACGCTAAACTCAGGCCCTTCAATAAACTCTTCAAGAATAATCTCCCCCCCAAATGCACTGAATACCGTATCAAAGGAGTCTGTAGCGATGTTTGAAAGTTGACTAAGCGCCTGCTCTAATGCGTGGTCGTTGTTAACTTTAAATATACCTTTTGATCCCGAACCTGATGCAGGTTTGACGATCACCGGATAACCTATCTGCCTTGCTGCGTTTTTCGCACTCAGTAAAGAGATGACTTCTTGAAAACGAGGAATCATCGAGCCAAGATGTTTTACCTTTTGTTTCATGGCAATTTTATCGCGGCTATGGCGAACGGCCTGCGCACTCATGCCTGCAAGATGCAATTCGTTCGCGAGAAAATTTTTAAGCGGAACATCTGTTTCCGACCAACAGACAATGCCTTTAAAAGCATACTTTTTATTCAACAAACTGGCGACGCCGAGACAAGTTTCGAAATCATCCAAATCAACAGTGACGGTTTCGATGGCTAATACAGCGGCATATGCCGGTATGTTTTTAGCCATAAGCACAATGTTCAGACCCAAAGAACGTGCTGCGCGCATTTCTGCCATCCGTTCATGAGGATTTTGTCGACCATTAATGTATAAAATATAGTTATTCATTCGATTCGTCTCGTTGGTATAAACCGATTCAGATGGTGGCCGGAATCTGATGCAATGGTGTGCCGAGTGCAATTGAGGAAATGGACATCTCCTTGCTGTCATAGATCATGACGCCATTTTCCATCGTGCCTTTAGACAGTGTTGGCCCGGTTATCCAGGCGACGGATGTCCCTAATTCATGACGTTCGAATCCAGTCTGGACAACATGCTTAGGAGTAAATACTTTCATGCCCGGAATATGATCATTGCCTGATAAGCCATGCAGACAACGATGCTCATCCATAAAGGCAAAATGTGCTGCAAGATCCTGATGAGTTTTGACTTCATGGGTACATGAACCGGTAATGTCAGGCAGTGCGTAGTGAGAGAGCAATAAATTATGAGTGGAAAAGGATTTGATGATTTTTTCTGGTAATGAGTTTAAATAGCTAAGGTTATTGTCATTGAGTAGGCTTGGTAATTCGTGGTTTTCATAAAGGAATATTTTTTTATCGGCTAATAACTTACGCTGCTCATAGTCCTGCTGATACCAATCAGCAGGGTAAACAAAGTCTGCCGCTGCAGAAGGCACCTTGCGAATAGCAAATAAATCATGGTTACCAATAACCACGGCACAACAGTTTTTTTGTATCAATTCCACACAACGGTTAGCATTTCTCGTCTTAAGATAACCATAGAAGGGTACAGAATAACCAACGATATCACCCAGGCAAACCACATCATCTATTCCAAGAGCTTCGAATAGTTTTAACGATTCTTCAAGCCGGACAACATCTTCATGGATATCAGAAATAACACCAAGTTTCATATCGAAATAATATCCTGTTCTTTATTTGTACAAGCTGTGGGATAGGCGCATGTTAATATTAGATAATGTCAGGTCTTGTACTACTAACAATGTATGCTGCTGCAGATATTGTTCAATCCTCTTATAGATATGCTGTGTTTTGTAATGGGTTAGTTCGAAATGTCTGGCAGCATCTGCAATAAATTCGATTGATATACTATTTTTTAAGCGTAACTGATTTAGGCCTTGAAGATATCGACGCAAAACTCTGCCTCGATTATTCGCTATAGGTTGGATATCGAATGACATGATGGCGACACAGGCAACCAATGCATCAATGATGTACAAGTTTTCAGCTGAGTGGATTGAAAAGCAAGTGGCTGCGCTCAAAGCCAGAATTGAGCTGCACAACCCATGCATACGCGTGACGATGGTTTCAAGCCCGAATGCCGCTTCAACACCAAGCGGTGCCTGTGCTGACTCAATGACAATGAGATTACCAATGTCCATAAACGTTTCACCATCACTGCTGACGGCAAGGTTGCAGTTTCGGCCAGTAATGCCATCCATACCAAACTTATGGCAGTAATAGGCTGGTTGTTGGCTATCAAAATGGAGATAATCAGCCATCCCTTCAGCCTCCAGCATGTCAATAATATCATGGTCCCGGCTAGCAATATTAATCCGCAGACGCGCAGGAGTATTCAGCTCCAGGTTAGAGATGAAATCACGCAAAGCCTGAACTATTAGATAGCGATCCTGATATCGCCCTATTGCGCCTACACTACTAAACAGAGAAGACCATTTGGGGTAATTGACTACATCTTGCATCGCAAGATTATTTTGGGTGCGTAAACAGTCCTGAACCGTAAACATAGGATTTAGAACAAGTCCCGCATTTTGTTGCAGATAAGGCTTAAAGGTACTAATAGTAGAGCCTGTAAATAGGGTGGATTTATCATGGCTGGGTATCAATCCATCAGGTTGATGAAAAGTAAAACCAGCCCCCGAAAAAGCCTGTGAAAAAGCCTCTTTAGCACGCACTTTTTCTGATGCCATGAGATGCAGTTTATTATCACTGAGTGTTTTACTGGTAATATTCATCTTACAGACTCAACCAATGGTACTATTTTCGACACTTGTGGGTTGTTGTAGGCGGAATATCCCCCATGGTACAGACCCGGAGAACCCTGATTAACCCAGAAAGATATTTGACCGATACGCATACCAGGATAGAGGCGGAAAGGGCGGGTAGCAACTAACTCCAATGTCCATTGATGGCAGGCTCCGGTATGTCCAAGATTAGCTGAAACTTGCAAAAAAAGACCTAGACGTCCTAAAGAGCTACGCCCAATCAGAGACATAGCGAATTTATTGCTACCCAAAATCTCCAGCGTATGCCCCAAATAAGTGGTTCCAGCATCCATTACAAATCCCTCTGGAGGGAGATCGATAAAGTCAAAAGAAACATTATTCCCAGTGAGGTTAGGAATACCTAATCGTGGGCCTAAACAATAGTTATAGCTGTTTGGATTTAATTGTTTTTCATTAAATGGAATTATAGTAATGTCGTTACTGGCGGTTCTCTTTTTTATTTCGCTGCCGGTAAGAATCATATTCTGAGTCCATGTTGAATTGTTTGATTATTACACTTTAAAATCTGAATAAGCCATCGATGCCCTCGGCCCCACAGAACCCTGATACTTCCCGCTGTAGGGAATAATCTCCCCCAGAGGTTTCCAGAACGTTACTTGGCCTATTTTCATTCCGGGAAATAATCTTATCGGTAAGGTGCTATGCAACTGGAAGGTTACACAGCCAAATGAACCAATGTCAATTAAGTCTGCTGTGATATGCACAAAGAGCCCCAGCCTGGCGATACTGGATTTGGCGTGAATAATGGGAACATACTTATTACTGCCGAGTTTTTCAATGCTATGAGCTAATAGGAAATCCCCTTTACTCAGTAATATGCCTTCAGGGCCACACTCAATAATATCGTATTTATTTTCTTTCTTAGGATCCATAACCTCTTCACTATACCGAATAAATTGGCATCCTAAAGTAAGATCATAAGAATTTGTTGTTATATTATTTTTGGAGAAAGGAGATATGGAAATGTCACCATTCCTGACAAATTCCTCAATGGATTTTCCTGTCAATATCATCTTTAAATACCTTGAACACCACAAAATAAGTGGCAGCCCTCCATTGCGAGAAACTGCCATGGCTAAATAATATTAGCGGCGCACGCAAATAGCGACGTATTCAGAACCAAAATATTCATTTGGACTCGAGGCGCCAGGAGCATCAGTTACCCAAGACGGGTGTTCGTACAAGTAAATTTCTTCTATACGGAAAAACGGTTCGAGCAGAGCTGATGTGGCTGCAGCATTCAGGAAAGTATGAATAAGACCTTTTTCCGGGCCAGACTCTGGAATATAGGAGACATCTTCTTCAACTTCCGTACCTTTTTTCCAATCGGATGCACGTTCCGAAGAGAAAGTGACGAAAAATAGGCCACCTTGTTTGGTTGTGCGGGCAACTTCAAAGATGGTTTTTTTAACATCCTGTAAAGAGGCGTGGTTGATAACAGCACGAGATACAGTAATATCAAATGTATCATTTTCAAAGGGGAGTTCTGTCATTGGGCAAAGAACGAGTTCTGCGCTTTGTTGACGGCGTGCTAATTCAGACTTTGTAAACTCAATGGCATTTTCAGACAAATCACTGCCCGTAACCTCAAAACCTCGTTCATTAAAGTAAAACAGATGACGTCCGCCACCACAACCGAGATCATGGAGCTTATTGCCAGAAAGTGAGAATCTATTACGTAAAGCTAAAGAGGGGTTAACGATGTATTTATGATAGAAGTCAATAACTTCATCGGCGGGGTTCATCAAAATCCATTTGGGTGATTCAAATAGTCCATGCCATGCGTTATTTTTTATTATTGTGGCTAAGTCTTTGTTGTATTTTATATTGCCAGTTAACTCTTCCTGACTCCATATTGGGTTGTTGATAGGCACAATTATTCCTTTATTTTGTTGGTTTGAGATTTCTAAAATAGATTATTCATCCGAACGAAGGTGAACTCTCTATATATACTCTGCGGAAGATTCTAAACCTGGAGGGACAATAGTCAAGGCGATTATTTTTTTTGCTATTATCAGCAAGAAAATAATAATTCGCCATTAAAGCGATGAGTAGAAATCTGTGCTTTATTTTCTCTTTTTATTGCAATTTGAGGCTGCTTTCCTTTTTAAAGCAAACGATTGCTCTGATATGTGTTTGAAATGAAAAAAATGAACTCTATTTTGTTGACAAATTGAATATTAATATTTTAAATTAAAATATTTAATACAACATGACATAATAATTAACTTTTTTATTACACTTACTGCATCAAAACGGAATAGATCCGGATTTCGTAGACACTTTTTTGCCTCATTTGGCGTGCCCCCCTGGACGGTCACAGGATCGTGCACCTCATGAGGTTCGCTGAATTAGCGTCTCAGACTGGATACCGAAAACGACGCTATTACGGGGGCGGAAAACCTTCAGTTGCCAGCCCCAATTATCTTGAACGCCAGTTCGTTGTTCCAGCCCCAAATACGCATTGGGTGAGTGACATGGTGATCCCTGAAATATTTATGTCATTTCCAGGGATTAAAATTCTGCTTACATTAAAAATTACGCAGAATAATCATGAAATTAACATTTCCTCTTACTAATTTGCCACGCATTTTAACCACAGCACTCCGTTCAATATTCATATCCCGCCAGCGGGGGATTCTTTTTGGGGTAATTTGTGTCATTACGCTGTTTTCGGCGTTACAGATTTTCTCAACCCTGACCCTGGCCAATATTTTACAAGACGCCCGCCAAAACGTCATTGCCACCGAAAGTCTGCGCCAGCAGCAAGCGGTCATGGACAAAGCCCGCATGGAATTGCTGATGGCCAGCGACAAGCTCAACCGGGCTGGCATTTATTTCATGCAGGATAAGGAAACCGGCTCTGACGGCAGTTGGCATAGCCTGATGGAAGCATCACAGGCTTCGCTGGTCGCCTCGGATAAATACTTCCGGCAGTTTGCGGCCCTCACCGGAGGTTTGCAGGGAGATGCACAGAAAGCGGCGGCTGAACTGCAAGTCAGCTATCAGATGTTTTACGACGGCCTGCGCGAACAGTCGGAGGGTTTGCAAAAAACCAACACCATTGATGCTTTCTTTAATGTGCCGATCCAGGCCTTTCAGGATGATTTCAGCGATAAATACTACCGATATCTCAGCGTTAACGAGCAGACAGCCGTGTCGCTTAGTGACCGGCTACTGGGGACGTTATCACAGGCCAAAATACTTTTTTTTGGGGCGCTAGGGTTGCTTGCGTTGATAGCCTTTGCTGTCTGGCACGGCATTACCCGCTGGGTCATTCGCCCGTTGCAACAGGTGATTGCTCACATTGGTGTACTGGCCGCGGGGGACCTCTCTGGTCAGATTGACGGCAAAACCTCACGGGTGAGCGAGGTTCATCAGCTTAATGAAAGCCTGCGCGGAATGCAGACCGGTCTGAGACGGCTTATCAGTGAAGTGCGCGATGCCTCCTCGCAAATCATGGTTAACATCAACCAAATTGCGCAGGGTAATGAAGAGTTATCTTCACAATCACTGAAACAGCACGATGAACTTAATGCGGCAAATCATCACATCACGTCACTCACCGAGCGTGTGAAAGACAATGCGCAGAACGCGCATCAGGCCAGCCAGCGCGCAGAACAGGCGCAGAAAGTCGCGACCAGCGGTGGCGATGTGATGATAAAAGTAGATTCAGCGATGAAAGAGATCGTCAGCCAGTCGGCGGAAATGAGCAGCATTGTGGCGATAATCGACAACGTGGCGTTTCAGACCAATATTCTGGCCTTAAACGCGGCGATTGAGGCCGCACACGCCGGGCAGTACGGGCGCGGTTTTGCCGTGGTGGCCAAAGAGATCGGTCTGCTGGCGCAAAAAAGCAGCCATTCTACGCGCGGGATTCATCTGCTTATTGAAGAGTCTGTGACGCAAATTGGGCGCGGTTCAACGTCAGTCACGCTTCTCAGTAAAAGCCTGAATGAGATCATCACCCTTTTCAGCGGCCTGCATACGCTGGTCAGTGAAATCGCCGAGGCGTCTCAGGATCAGCGCCAGAGCATTGATGAAGTTTCAGAACGTATTGTTACGCTGACCCAAGTGACGCAACAAAATAGCCAACTGGCACAGCAGGCGGCCAGTTCGTCACAACAACTGTTATCGCAGTCACAACGACTGGAAAAAGCGGTTTCTCGATTTGGATTGGGAGAAATACCGGCTGCGGCTTGACAGCCAAGGGGGGAATCGACAAATTAGTTCCCCCTGATAGCTTAAAACGGTTTTCCCATGACTGAGACTTCTTCCCCATCCAGTGCCTGTGCGGTGAAAATCGCCAGCCTTGCCGATGTTCCCCAATATCTTGAGGTGATCACCCAACATTTGCATGGCGAATGGTCAGATTTCCCGCACTGGGCACAGAAAGACTACATCCGTCAGCGTCTTGAACAGCGCGTAGCAAGCCGTGGCCGCCAGTTCGTGCTGGTCGCCTTTGATGAAAACGACCAGGTGACCGGCACCGCCAGCGTTATGCGTTATGAACTTGATGATGTGCCTGAGCGCAAATATTGGCTCGGGGAAGTGTTTACCTGCCATGCGATGCGCGGTAAGGGGATCGGCTCGGCGCTGGTTAAAGCCTGTATCGCGCGGGCAAGTCAGACCGATGTCGACACACTGTGGCTCTATACGCCAGATCAGCAAGCTTTGTATGCGCGTCTCGGCTGGCAGGAGGTTGAAACCCGCGAAGTAGATAACGAGCAGGTCACGGTCATGCAGCGCCCGCTGCGCTGAAAACTCAGTTCTTGCCGTGCCAGTACAGCATGCTGCCTTCCGAATGACCGGTCACCGGATCGGTTAGCGGTAGCGGGACTTGTTCGATAGTTTTTACCCGCCCGGCCATTTTCTTTGGCTCATCGTGACAAAGATCGGCGGTCACGTCCGGCGGGTATGCCCCTACCAGCATAAAATCCTCGTCGGCTGACATCTGTTTGTGCCCCACACCGGCTGGGATCAGCAGCACATCACCCACATTGACGTGTACCACTTTGCCTTTCTCTCCACCGAGTTGCAGCTGTGCGGTTCCCGAAAACACCCCCAACACTTCATGCGTATTGGCGTGAAAATGTGTGAAGGGATAAACCGGATAGCGCCACTGAGGCGGCCAGCCGTTGGATTTAAAAAGATGTTCCAGATAGTCTGCGTTATCCACCACCTGCGGCGGGATCACATGATGGTAAATCAGCAGGGGCAGCCGGTTATTGGGCACGCCACCGTCGGGTTTATCGATATGCAGAATTTCCACGGCAACTTCTCTGGGTTGGGCTTTGAGTGACAGGGAGAGCGGCAGCAGGGCAGCCACACTAAGCAGCGTACAAAACTGGCGTCGATCCAAAGGCATGAGCACGGCTCCTTGTCGCAAAAAAATAAAATGAAGCACGTAAGCTCAATGGCTTACAACCTTCATGTATAGAACAAAATCGGCGGGTTAACATTATATTTGCCGGTAAATAGGCAGGAATTTGCGACACAGTTGGTTATCAGAAAAAACTGAATTTGTGGTGAAATTGATAAATAAAAGTCATATGGGCTGGAAAAAATCCTTATCTCTTCTACGCTTAATAGGACATAAAGCACTTCAGGAGAAAGAAGTCATGAATAAGAAAATGTTGATTATTGTTGCTACAGCCGTTTCAGTCCTTGCTGGGTGTCAGACTTACGATCGTGCGGCAAGCTACGTTAAAGAGCCCGTGGTCAGTGACGTTAAAGTCGGTATGACTAAAGCTCAGGTACGCGCCCTTGCAGGACCACCGTCAACCGAAGCGACGCTGGTACATGCTAAAGGGACTTGCCAGACTTATGCCGTTGCCCCACGTGATGGTAAAGCACAGACCTACTTCGTCAGCTTCAATGACACCGGTCATGTCATGAATAAAGGCTACCAGTCTTGTTCTGATTACGACAAAGACCCGCAATCCGCTGCACAATAACGGTTTGACGTAAGGTTTAATTGAACGTCGAAAATAAAAACGCCTGCAAGGTTAAACCTGACAGGCGTTTTTTTATGTCTCTTCTTCTCTATTTCTCAGGCTTTTTGCGTCACAATTCTCACGCCGACTTTACTGACATCTTTGCCTTCCATTTCCGCGATAGTCCAGGTCAGGCCGTCCCATTCAATATGGTCGCCGATGACCGGTTCGCCCCCGAGCAGCTTAATCACAAAGTTGCCCAGTGACAGTGACTTATCGACGGAATCATCCAGATTCAGGCCGTAGAGCTGTGAAATGGCTTCAAGAGGCGCATTGGCCTGCAATATAAAGTCACCGAAGAAGCGGTCGTCAAGCACCACGGCGTTGCTGTCACTGAACAGTTTACCCAGTTCCGGTAAATCCTTCTCCTGCCCAATCACACACAGAATATCGCCCTCTTTCAGGCGGGTACTGCCGGTCGGGTGCAACATCTCAGTACCGCGAAACAGGGCGGCGATCCGCGTTTCTTGCGGCATTTTCAAATCACGCAACGCGGCGCCAACGCACCATTTCTCCGACCCAAGCTGATAAATAAACTGTTCCCAGTTGTTATACACGTCGATATCCAGCCCCACGCGCGACACCGGCGTTGGCATAGGGGGAACGATGACCCGGGCTTTTTTCGCCGCATAGCCAAGCGAGGTTCCCTGCAACAACAGCGACACCAGCACCACAAAGAACGCGACATTGAAGTACAGATTGGCCTGTGGAATGCCTGCCATCATTGGGAACACCGCCAGGATCACCGGCACCGCACCGCGCAAACCGACCCACGAGATAAAGAAGCGTTCGCGCAGGGTAAAGTTCTTGAATGGCAGCAGCCCGACGAACACGGAAAGCGGGCGGGCGAAGAAGATCATCCACACCGAGAGCGCCAGCGCACCCGCCGCAATCGGCAGCAAATTGCTCGGCGTCAGCAGCAGGCCGAGTACCAGGAACATGCCAATCTGGCTCAGCCACGCCAGCCCGTCGAAGGTTTGCATAATGCCGTGACGGTTACGGATCGGCATATTGCCCAACACCAGCCCGCACAGATAGACCGCCAGAATCCCGCTGCCGTCCATTGCTACCGTCAGCGCGTACACCATCAGCCCGCCGCTGAACGCCAGCAGCGGATACAAACCGGTAGCCAGTGAAATCTTATTAATCAGTTTATGCAGCAGCCAGCCGCCGCCCAGACCGAAAACAATCCCCAGCCCGAATTGTTGAATAACATCCAGTATGAACATCCAGCTCAGGCCGTGTTGGCCTTTGGCGATCATATCGATAAGCGTGATGGTCAGAAATACCGCCATCGGGTCATTACTGCCGGATTCGATCTCCAGCGTCGCACTCACACGTTCATTCAGACCTTTACCGCCAATCAGCGAAAAGACGGCGGCAGCATCGGTTGAACCGATAATGGCGCCAATCAGCAAGCCCTGAATCAAATCCACTTTAAACAGCCAGGCGGCTGCCAGACCGGTCAGCCCGGCGGTGATCAGTACGCCGACGGTGGCGAGAGACAGGGCGGGCCAGAGTGCCACGCGAAAGGAGGAGGCGCGGGTGCGCATACCCCCATCGAGTAAAATCACCGCCAGCGCCAGGTTACTGATCAGATAGGCCGCCGGATAGTTATCGAAGGCAATTCCGCCAATGCCGTCAACACCCGCCAACATACCGATGGCGAGGAAAATGACCAAAATGGGGATCCCAAGGCGTGAAGAGAGCGAACTGAGCAGAATGCTTGCTGCTACCAACAGGGCGCCAATAAAAAAAAGTGTGTTGATAGTGCTCGCGTCCAAAATGCCTTCTCCTGTCGGTGCGCCGATAAATCCTGAGGAAGCCAGTGTACTCCTGACTAGCCCGTTAATTTATCAGGAAAAGGTTATTGCCGCTGAAGGAATGTTCGGATTTTTGTTATTCGAGTTTTTCCAGAAAAAAACTATGCTTAAACATGAGCACGTCATTGTCGGTAACTTGTATCCGGCTTCAGTTGATTAGCATAAAGAGGAACTTATGAGCGAATTTACCGGTATTCACCGTGAAGTACTGGAAGACGGCACAATCAAACATGTCCTGGTGCGGGATGCGGCAGGCCATGAACAGGCCAAAGCGGCAAAAGATTACATCTCAGAAGGGATCCAGCCCGCTCTTGATGACCTGCCGGAAGTCCCTACTGACCACGAATTCCCCAAGACCGGGAAAGACAACGGATAAACTCTTGAGTGGTTGAGGCGGATGCAGCAAGTTGGTATTACTTCGCTTCAGCCAGCCATTGGTTACCGGCAGCCTTCATCTCTTGTTCCTGGCTGCTAAATTTAGTGGCGAATACCCGTTTCACCGGGAAACCACTTTTCTCCAGCAGATAGGCCAGCGCCGCGTATTCACGCGGGTATTTTGCTACCACGCTCTTATCAATCTCAACCACGCCCGTTGGGAAAGTGAAATTGCCCATGTCGTAAATCGACTGGCGTTTCACAATACGCCACACGTCATCACGTTTTTCCACCAAATCATAAAAACGGTTATGGCCGTTGCAACCCAAACCCAGCTTAGTGTTTTCACCAATAATAATGGCGTTGGTTTCAACAATGGCGCGGTTACCGTTAAAGGTAACGGCCGGCGAGGCGATTAAATGTTTGGTGGCAAAATCTGAGCCGCCCATCTTTTTCGAACCTTCTACGAACTGGCTGAACAGGCCTTCAAACCAGGTCACTTCAATCACACCGTCATCATGAAAAAGTTCCAGCAACTGATTCCACTCGGCCAAATCACGGTGGATCCAACCAGTCATTAAGTCGGCGATGTCCTGACGGTCTTGTAATGTATTACTCATGGCGTTTTTCCTGAAATAAAGCGGGATAACTGAATTTTTCTGTGCACAGCATCGGTTCTTGCAGCCATCAAAACAAATAGTTTAAATTGAGTTATTAATCATTTTAATTGATGGAATCGCCGGAATGGATCTGCGTCAAATGCGTTACTTTCTGACTGTAGCCGAAGAGGGGCACTTTGGCCGTGCCGCGCAGCGACTTAATATCGTACAGCCCGCACTGAGCATGCAGATTAAGTCGCTGGAGGAGGAGATCGGCGGGTCACTGTTTCTGCGTACCAGCCGCAAAGTCGAACTGACCGAGGCCGGGCGGTTGTTCCGCAGAGAAGCCGGGCTGGCTGTCGCGCAGGCCGAAAGAGCCAAAACCCTGGTGCAGCGCTCCCTGCGCGGAGAAACTGGCCGGGTACGTATTGGGTTTGCCGGTAACGCGGTGTTTACCGGCAAGTTACTGGCGGATATGCGCACCTTCAGCGCGGCCTATCCACAGGTCGAACTGGAACTGCGCGAAATGGGGCCGCAGTTGCAGGGGCAGGCGATCATGGCCGGTGAGATTGACGTTGGGTATTGTCCGGAAATGGGGTTTGATGTTGACGACCAGCTAAGTGCCGAGCGGGTTGGCGACTGGCCGATGATGATCGCCATGGCGTCTGACCATCCGCTGGCCGCGCAGCCGTTTCTGACCACTGGAATGATCGCCGCAGAACCACTGGTGGTGTATGCCACCGAAGGGGCCGCTGATGCCGGTCAGCTCGCTCAACTGCGGCAGGCTCTGGGCGCCGAACCCAACATCTCCCATCGCGTTTCCAGCACGCTGAGCGTATTAATTCTTGCAGCCGCCGGGCAGGGGCTGGCAATGGTACCGGCCACCTTCGAACAGGTTCCGCTACCCGGGCTGCTCTATAAACCGCTGCATGATTTCAACCTGCGTGCCAACATGACTATTCTGCAGCGCAAACAAGAAAGTACCGGAGCGGTGCTGGCGTGGTTGGCATTAAGCCGGCCGGATCTGGTATTCTGAAATGCTGTTTCTTAGCTACAACCGGTCCATCAGCAAGGAGAAAACATGCAAGCGTTTACCGTTCCCGTTGTCACCCCAATCATCGAAATCACTACGCCGCGCCTGTTGATACGGCAGTGGCGTGAAGAGGATCTTGTGCCTTTTGCGGCTATGAACGCTGACCCAAAAGTGATGGAGTTTTTCCCGTCACCGCTGACCCGGGAACAAAGTGATGGAATGGCAGAACGCTGTAGCGGGCTTATCGTCGAGCGCGGCTGGGGGATCTGGGCGCTGGAAACCCGTGATGACGGCAAGTTTATCGGTTTCCTTGGCCTGCATACGCCGGGTTATAACCTGCCGTTTACTCCCTGTGTGGAAATGGGTTGGCGTCTTTGCACAGAAGCCTGGGGAAAAGGGTTGGCCAGCGAAGCCGCCCACGCTGCGTTCAATGTTGGTTTTAACCAGCTGAATCTCAATGAGATTGTCGCGTTCACCGCGTTGCCGAATATCCGTTCACAAGCGCTGATGCAGAGAATGGGTATGATCCTCAGCCCGGATGAAAACTTTGACCATCCGGCAGTCGGGCCGGGGAGCTGGCTGCAGGAGCATTGCCTGTATCGGCTGCGGAAAGGCGATTGGGCTGCTGCCCAGTTTTTATAAAACTTTTTCTAAAAAGCTTCGGGTCCTCTTATGAACAGGTCTCTCCAGTACCTGTTCCGCACTCCCACTCTCCACAACGGCCCCATCCACCATAAACACCACCTGATCGGCGACTTGCCGGGCGAAGCCGATTTCATGGGTGACCACCACCATTGTGACGCCTGACTGGGCCAGCTTCTTGATGACGTCGAGCACCTCGCCGACCAGTTCGGGGTCAAGCGCCGAGGTCGGTTCGTCGAATAACATGACTTTCGGATTGAGCGCCAGCGCGCGGGCGATGGCGATACGCTGCTGCTGGCCGCCGGAAAGATGGCGCGGATAGGCGTGGGCTTTTTCGCGCAGGCCCACGGTGTCGAGCAGCTCATACGCGCGGGCAATGGCCTGTTTGCGGTTCAGCAGGCGGTGAACGATGGGCGCTTCAATAATGTTGTCGAGCACCGACATATGCGGGAACAGATTGAAGTTCTGAAACACATAACCGACGTGGGTGCGCTGTTTCAGGATGGCGCTCTCTTTCAGCTCGTAAAGCTTATCGCCTTTGCGCCGGTAGCCGACGTAATCGCCGTCGATCTGAATCGTCCCTTCGTTGACGCGCTCAAGGTGATTAATGGTGCGCAGCAGGGTGGATTTCCCTGAACCGGACGGGCCGAGGATCACCGTCACCGTGCCGGGCTCAATCGTCAGGCTGACGTCATTCAGCGCTTTATGGGCACCGAAATGCTTGCTCAGATGGCGGATTTCAATGCGCCCCGGCGCGGCGCTGCTGGCCTGCGGGCGGCGCAGAAAAACGGTATCCGCCGTTTTGGCTGGCGGGTGGGGGACGAACAGATCAAAGGCTTCGGACATCGGGTTGCTCCTTCACGGCTTAGCCGCGCGCCCACAGGCGAAATCGTTGGATGGGCGTCGGGCGAAGTTCGCGCACCGCACCGCGTGAGAAATAACGTTCGACGTAATACTGCAACACCGACAGCACGGTGGTGATGACCAGATACCACACCGCCGCCACCATCAGCAGCGGGATCACCTGCTGCGTCCGGTTGTAAATCACCTGCACGGTGTAAAACAGCTCCGGCATCGACAGCACATAAACAATCGACGTGCCTTTTGCCAGGCTTATCACTTCGTTAAAACCGGTCGGGATAATCGCCCGCAGCGCCTGCGGCAGAATAATGCGAAATGTGCGGCGGTAACCCGGCAGGCCGAGCGCCGCCGCGGCTTCATGCTGGCCGTGTTCCACCCCTAAAATACCGCCACGGATGATCTCGGCGGTGTAGGCCGACTGCACCAGCGACAGGCCGAGCACCGCGACGGAGAACTGATCCAGCAGATCGACGGTCGGGTGGCTGAAGAACTCAATCGAGGTAAAAGGAATGCCGAACGACAAGCTGTCGTACAGATAGGAAAAGTTGTAGAGAATGATCAATACCAGCAGCAGCGGCAGCGAGCGGAACAGCCAGATATAACCCCAGGCCAGTGCGTTCAGCAGGTAAGATTTCGACAAACGGGCCAGCGCCAGCGCGGTGCCGAAGATAATGCCAAACAGCGTACCGAGCAGCGTCAGCAACAGCGTTTTCGCCAGTCCCTGCAAAATTGCCGGCTCGAAAAACCACTGGCGGAATACCGACCACTCCCAGCGCGGGTTGGTGGCAATCGACTGGACGATCACCAGCAGAATAAACAGCGAGAACACCGCCCCGACCAGCCGCAGCGGGTAGCGGGCGGGGACGACTTTCAGCGGTGGCTCATCGTTTTGGCGAAGCGGGATTTCAGTCATACACGTTCTCCGCCACGTTCAGCGCCGCGGCGTGTGTCACCGGCAGCGCCTTGGTAAATGGCAATCTGCCGTCATACGGCGGCAGTGAGTAGACCACCGGATCCACGCGGGTATCGAACTGCGGCTGATAGCCGTTGGAAAGGTATAACCCGACGGCTTCGGGCTGGCGGAAACCGGTGGTCAGAAACAGCTGGCGGTAACCTAATGCCTGCGCCCGCTGTTCCAGCTCAATCAGGATTTTTTGTGCCAGACCCTGACGGCGCAGGGTGCGGTCGGTCCAGATGCGTTTCAGCTCGGCGGTCTCGGCGTCATAGCGTTTGAATGCGCCCATCGCAATGGGCACGCCTTCACGCAGTAACACAATAAACACCCCGTCCGGCGGCGCGTAATAGCTCAGCGGCTCCTGTTCCTGTTCGCCAAAATAGTCACCGTAACGGGCGCGGTATTCGCCGAACAAGCCGTCGATCACCGGGGCGATCAGCGGATCATCCGGCAGGGTTTGAATAAAAATATCCTGGCTCATGGTCGGCTCCTGCTGAGCGTGATGGTTAGTCGCCGAGACCCGGCGGGTTGATTTCAGAGTGGTCGATTTTCTCGACGCTCTCGCCCCAGCGGTCCAGCACTTTCAGGTAGCTGCCGCTGGCGATGGCGCTGTTGAGTGAGGCCTGTACCGCATCTACCAGTCCGTTGCCTTTCTTCAGCGTCACGGCGATGTTGGCGGTTTTCGGCCAGCCACCGGCGACGGTACCGACCAGCACGGTTTTGCCGGTCAGCAGTGATTTATACGCACCGGTGACGTTCGGCCCGAAGGTGGCGTCGGCGCGGCCAGACTGAATCGCCAGCGTGGCGGCGGCGTCATCGGTGACATATTGCGGCTGGAAGGGCGCCAGACCTTTGGCCTGATTCTCTTTATCCCAGGCCAGCAGAATGGCTTCCTGATTGGTGCCGGAACCGACGATGATTTTCTTACCGGCGATATCCGGTGCGGAGGTAATGGATTTAATTTTGCTGCCGGTTTTCACGTAGAAGCCCAGCGTATCCTGACGGTAGGTGGCAAAATCGAATTTGGTTTTGCGCTCTTTGGTGACGGTAATGTTGTAGATGGCGGCGTCATATTTGCCGGAGGTAACGCCAAGCGGCCAGTCTTCCCACGAAGCGGGTACCACTTTGAGTTTCAGCCCCAGGCCGTCGGCCACCAGACGGGCGATGTCCGCTTCGCTGCCGATCACCGTTTTGTTGTCACGGGCAAACAGCCCGAACGGCGGTGCGCTGCCTAAGACGGCCAGCGCCACGGTCAGCGTGCCGGGCTCCACAAACTTAAAGTTGGCCGGAATTTTTGCCGCCGCTTCCGCACTCTTTGGTGTGTTAATCGGCGTTTCATTGGCGATCAGGTCAATGCCCGGTGCGGCATTGGCTACCCCGGAGAAAAGGACCACGGCGGCCACTGCGGTTAATTTAGCTAATTTAGCGCTATGCATCATTTTTGTTATTATCCCTTATTGTTTTATCGGTCTTAGCAGGTGTTGAATTCACTATTCCCGAGCGCTGAGGGGATGTAAAACAACAAAATTAAATAACTAAACTGATAAAAGGCAAATAAGGGGGCTGAAAATTTTGTCCATAAAAAATAAAGGGAAAGGCGAATTACAGGGAAAGGAAGGAATTAATGGCGGCGTAAAAGGGCGGCGGGTTAGCAGGCTACGAGAGTGACCTGAAGGTGACCAGAACCGGCACCTTCAGGTTTACGGGCTATTACATCAACGCAGGGCTACAGGGACTCGGCATTAGCAGCACGAACCGCCTGGAGCACCCGGGTTTTCAGTTGGAAAAAATCCTGACTGTCGCGCAAAGACAGCGTTCTTTGGCTACCCAGCAGGGCGGTGACATCGATATCCTCCAATATGCGAGTCGGACGGGATGAAAAAATCACGATACGGTCGGCAAGAAATACCGATTCTTCAACATCATGAGTGACGAAAATAACCGTCCGTGACTCCTCACTTTGTATTTTCCGCAGTTCCAGTTGTAACTGTTCACGCCGTTGTGCATCCAGCGCGCCAAAAGGCTCATCCATCAGCAGAATTTCTGAACCTGCCGCCAATGTTCTGGCGATGGCTACCCGCTGGCGCATGCCGCCGGATATTTTCGCCGGGTAAACGTCGGCAAAATCGCTTAACCCCACCAGCGCTAAATAGTGTGCGGTGCGTTTTTGCACGGTCTGTTTATCGAATTTCGAGTTATAACGCATCCCGAAAGCGACATTCTGCGCCACAGTCATCCAGGGAAACGAGGAGTAGGATTGGAAAACCATGCCGCGCCGTGAATCGGGCTGACTGATCATTTCGCCCTCGAGGCGGATTTCACCCTGAGTGGGTGTATCCAGCCCGCCTGACATGCGCATTAAGGTGGTTTTTCCGCAGCCCGAGGGGCCAAGAAAAACCGTAAACTGGCCTTTAGGAATAGCCAGATTAAACGGCTGCACGACCACCGGTAAGTCACCAAACTGTTTGGTGACACGATCAAAAACCAAATACTCTGCTGACATGGCAATATCCCGGTATCACTGATAGTGGAAGAGGCGGCGATGGAGGGAGCGCATTAGCTGATCGCTCACCATGCCGATGATGCCAATAACAAAAACACCAGCCATCATTTGATCGGTTTGCATATAACGCCGGGCATTCCAGATAATAAAGCCCAGGCCGCTGTCGGAGGCGACAATTTCGGCCAGAATCAAATACGTCCAGCACCAGCCAAGCATTACCCGCAGGTTATTGAATAATGAAGGCAGCATGGTAGGCCAGATAATGTCTTTAATAATCTGCCAGGGTTTGGCCCCCAGTGTTTTTGCCATTTCAATGAATTCATCGGGTACCCGGTTGGCATCCTCGACCACCAGCAAAATTAATTGAAAGAAAGTGCCCAGCCACAGCAGAAATATCTTGGTCTCCTCGCCAATACCAAACCAGATAATACTGATGGGAACCAGCGCAGGCGTCGGCAAGTAGCGAATGAAATCATTCACCGGCTCCAGTGCGGCATTAATGACCGGATAGCTGCTCATTAATAATCCCAGTGGCACGGCCATTACCACTGAAAGGGTGAACGCCAGTAATATTCGCTCGATGGATATCCCCGCATTACCCAGCAAATTCTGCTGTATTAACAGCGTATTAAGACTGCTCAGAATGGCGACCGGAGAGGGCAGGAATATCGGATCCAGCCAGCCCAGCCAGGACGATATCTGCCATCCGGCGAGCAATAACACGCTGGTGCTGATGCCAATCACCACTTTTTCAGTGCGGGTCAACGTCCCCCGCAGTGAAAAATCTATCTGCAGGAAGCCCATTAGTGCAGATCCGAGTCTGAGATGTTATTGACCACCGATGTGTCGATCGATTTTTGGGCGGATAACAAGCTATCGGCGGCTTTATTTTCGACATTGAGTTGCATCAGCGAGTCAAAAATCTGATAAGCCGGCCCCGGATTTTGGGTTTCACCTAAATATTTTTTGACCTCTGCCAGATTGGTATAGGCGAGACTGCCGTCGATACTGTCTTTAAAGTCTTTGTCACTCAGGCCGAAATGCGGCGCTGCCAGATGAATAAAGTTTGTCGGGTTCTGTTGGTAATAAGCCACGGCTTTGTAGATCCCAATCAGGAAATCACGATAGGCGACGGGATCAGCCTGTAGCTTCTTCTGGTTAACGATCATCACATCAACGATGGTGCCGGGATAGGCTGCTGAGGAAACAATAATATGAGCACCTCGTTTTTTCTGTAATTCCACCGCTTTATTCATAAACGGCTGGAAGGTACCAATAGCGCTAACGTGCGGATCAGCAAATACAGACAGCGCGTCGGAGCCGGAGGTTTGTTTAATGTTCAGATCGTTATAGCTCATGCCGGCTTTTTTTAATTCCAGCTCCAGCAGTAAATAGGCTGGAATGTCATTTTCGATGGCAACAGTTTTGCCTTTCAGGTCTGCCACCGTTTTCACCGAACCCTCGGCGACGACGCCATCGCCGCCGGTGGATTCATCAATAGTACCGATGATCACGCCCGGCGTTGAGGCGGTTCTTGGACGTCGCTGATAGTCATCGATGGTGCGCATATCAACTTCCACATCACCGGCGGTGATGGCGGCCATGGCATCGGACTGCGCGTCGTCAAACTTCACATCCACTTTTAGTCCCAGTTTTTTGAAATACCCTAAATCACTGGCAACAAATACCGGTGCAAAACCTGACCAGTTATTACAGATAACGCGCATCTCTTTCTCTGCCGCATTAGCCGACGGCGTCGCTGAACAAGCAGCCATAATAAAAGAAGCGGAAAGAAGGGCCTGAGTTAATTTGCTTTTCTTCAACATGCTGTATTCCTCATTATTCGCGGTGATATAGACTCGTCATAGCGGAAAATACGTGCGGGGGATCCCCCTGCGCTTAGCCGTATTTCGATGTCTGTGGCTTATCCAGGTTTTGATGAAACATCGCGCAGAAAGTTATTTACTCTGCGCAGGATTGGCATCACCAACCCAGCGGTTCATCCCGACATCAATGGTGAGAGACTTGTTATACATCGCGCGATAAAACGGCAGGCGTTGCGCTGCTTGCTCCATTAAGGCGTCGCGTTGAGTGCTTAACCGGGCAAATAATTCCCGTGCTTCTTTACGTAATGCGGCTTCATCAAGGGTTAATAATTGGCCATCGCGCATGACAACCTCACCCGCCACCATCGTCATCACAACCGCTCGGCTGGCGTCGGCATAGACCAGCTGGCGGGGCAGATCATTGAGGGGCGTAAACGGCAGTGAGTCGAGGTCGAGCATGATCAGATCAGCGGCATAACCCACCTGTAAACGACCTAACTCATCTTCCTGCAACATGGCCGCTGCACCGCCGTGAAACATGCTGTTAAGGATTTCATCGGCTTTTGGCCAGTGGTCGGGGTTGGCATCTCCCTGAGTGTGGATGAGCGCTGCGGTTTTCATCACTGACCACAAATTCACGCTGTCATCGGCGATGATCTCATCGGAACCCAGCGCAATAGTGACGCCGGCCTTGGCGAGACGGTAGAAGGGCATCACGCCGCTGCCAAGTCGCAAGTTACTGATAGGATTGTGAATAACTTTAGCCCCGGTACGGGCCAGACAGGCGATGTCCTCGTCATCAATCCACACCGCGTGGATAACATTCATGCGCTCAGACAGTAAGCCAAGGTCATCCACATAACGGATTAATGAACGTTTTTGCAGGCAAACTTCTCCAAACACCCGCTGCAGGCGTGTTTCCAGCATATGGATATAAAAAGGTAAGCCATATTGTTTGCTTAGATTGTCCAGTTCCCGCAGGTATTCTGGTGTGACCCGTTGTGGCGCGGAGCAGGATACCGCCGCACGTAAACGGCCATTTTCCTGACCATGCCAGCGCTGAATGAACTGGTGGTAATACTCCAGTAACGCTTTGGCTGACATCGGCGGCGGGGCCAGGAGTTGGGCTTTGAGTTCAGGTGGAACTAACTCTGATAAGAAGGGTAATTTTTGCAGTTCGGGCACTTCAGTCTGATCAAGGGCGACGCTGGCACGGATCCCGCTGTCACGGTAAGCCGACATCACGGCGTCAATCTCGGCGGCCGACGGGCAAGGAAGGAAGAATGCATCGTCCTGCACTGCCGTGACACCCAGCTTGAGCATTTCAGCACAACCTAACAGCGTACGGATATAGGCTGTGCGGGCATTGACTGCCGCATCCTTGCCTTCCGGCACTTCATACAGCATGAACAGCTCAAGCGGCAGGCTGTCGAGCATGCCCTTTAAAAAGTTAGCAGGAGAGTGGAAATGGGCGTTGATCAACCCCGGCATCACCAGATGTCCGTGGGCCTCAATGACCTGGGTTTCAGCGTCAATGTGTGCACTAAGATCGGCATCTATGGCCTGAATCACCCCGTTCTTAATCAGAATGTCAGCACAAAGCCATTCCGGGTGGGCGGGATCGAAAGTCAGGAGTCGGGCACAACGTATAACGGTCTGTGAATCATGGGGATTATTGACTGGGCGTGATGACATTACTGCCTGCCCAACCGGATTTTCGCTCATGGCGATAACCTCTCTGTGGACGGGCACGCCAACCCAGATCTTTCACTACTGTTGTCGTAGCAAAGCGCGCTTCAACGAAACAATATCGCGCTTCCCTGAGGATGACAACATGGTCATTCATAGGGTTTTTGTATGATGTTTGAAGCAGAAATTAATCTGTATCAGAGAGGGGGAGTATTTTAATACTCTTTGATATTCATTGGGTTAAAAGGGGAGCGTTTAAAGGACTCTGTGGCGTCGGGTCAGAGGTTAAGCTTATTTAAACCACGCGCAGGTAAAACCAGCCAGGGGGTGGCCGGTTTCGCCGTGTATGGATTTTTTCTATTTATCCTTTAATTCATTCAGCGCTTTTTCCGCTAATTGCTGGAAATAAACGGCTGCTGGATAAATGGCTTTTTCATTCGGATTAAATTTAGGATGATGTAAGCCGAATTCGCTGGCCGAACCGATGCTGACAAATGCGCCGGGGACATGATGCAGATAATGCGCGAAGTCTTCGCCACCCATTTGTGGCTCCGACAGTTCAACGTTATACCCCGCCTCACGGGCGGCTTCGCTGGCAAATTCGGCCCAGCGCGGAGTATTGACGACGGCGGGTGGGCCGGGGAACCAGAACAGTTCGGCTTCGGCCCCCAGTGCCTGGGCTACGCCGGTTATCACCTGACGGATTTTCTCCGGCACCTGTTCGCGGATCTGTGCATTGTGGGTGCGCACCGTGCCTTCGAGGTAGACCTCCTGCGGCAGCACATTCCACGTATTGCCGCCCTCAATGCGGGTGACGCTGACCACCACCGACTCTTGAGTGCTGAAGTGGCGGCTGACCAGGGTTTGCAGGGCGGTGACGATGTGGCTGGCGGTGACAATGCTGTCGATACCGTCTTCCGGGTGTGCGGCGTGCGCGCCTTTGCCGGTGACGGTTATCTGGAAGCGGTCAACGTTGGCATAGAACGCCCCCCCTTTGGTGGAGAAGGTGCCGACCGGCAATTGCGGCGCATTGTGCAGGCCAAAAATGGCATCGACATTGTTGAGCGCTCCGGCCTCAATCAGTTGCAGTGCGCCGTTAAAACGCTCTTCGGCAGGCTGGAAGAATAACCGCACACGGCCCTTCAGTTCAGCTTCCCGCGCTTTCAGCAGGTAAGCCGCGCCGAGGATCACCGAGGTGTGGAAATCATGGCCGCAGGCGTGCATCACGCCCGCCTGTTGCGAACTGAACGGTACGCCGGAAATTTCGTGAATCGGCAGCGCGTCGATATCACCGCGCAGCGCCACCAGCGGGCCATCCTGCGGGCCAATTTCAGCCACCACGCCGGTCTTCAGGCCTAAGTCCAGAATGCGAATACCAGCCTGGTTCAGCCAGGCGGTAATACGTTTGGTGGTAGCGAATTCGTGATTCGACAACTCCGGGTTCTGATGCAGTTCACGACGATGGGCGATCAGTCGTTCCTCAAGAGAGGCGGGTGTGTGCGATGTGGCGCCGCGTATTTCGTCGGCAGAGTAAAGGCTCATATTTTTTACGTCCTATTCTATTAATCAGCAGGAGCTGGCAGGAGATCGAATGCTCGGTTTAATCCTGAACGTTTTCCCCCGCTTTACTAAATATCCTCTGGTTATCATTTATATCTTTTTGTATATCTTTTTGGGTTTATTGCCCTGAATGTCATTAGCTAATTAATGACATTAGAACGACGGTTTTTATATTTAGCTTGCAGCAACTTGTATGAAATTCTTTTCGTATCTTATCGCCAAGCGATTATTACGGAGCCTGAACATGAGCCAATTCCCTGAATCAACCAAACGTTCTGCCAATAAAAAAAGCATAAAACTGGGCCTGATGCTGCACGGTGCCGGTGGTCATATGAATTCATGGCGACATGAAAAAGCGCCGGCGGACGCCAGCGTGAATTTCCCCTATTTTCGCGAACTGGCGCTGAAGGCCGAAGCCGCCAATTTCGACTTCCTGTTTGTGGCGGACGGGCTGCACATCAATGAAAAATCCCTGCCACATTTTCTCAACCGCTTTGAGCCGGTGGCGCTGCTGTCGGCGCTGGCCTCGGTGACGGATCGTATTGGTCTCGCGGGCACTATTTCCACCTCCTACAGTGACCCGTTCACCGTGGCACGCCAGCTGGCGAGTATCGACAATATCAGTCACGGCCGCGCGGGCTGGAACGTAGTGACCTCACCGCTGGCGGGTTCGGCGAAAAACTTCGGTAAAGACCATCCGGAACATGCGCTGCGCTATCAGATTGCCGAAGAGTACATCAGCGTGGTGCAGGGGTTGTGGGACTCATGGGAAGACGATGCCTTTATCCGTGACCGTGAAAGCGGGGTGTTTTTCGACGCTGCCAAATTGCATAAGCTCAACCATCAGGGGCAATTTTTCTCGGTGGAAGGGCCGTTGAATATTAAGCGTTCGCAACAGGGCCAGCCGGTGATTTTCCAGGCCGGTGCTTCTGAAGCGGGCATCGCGCTGGCGGGGAAATCTGCCGACGCGGTCTTTACCAATGCGCGTACGCTGGAGGAAGCCAAAGAGTATTCTGCCAAATTGCAGGCACAGGTGGCGAAAAATGGCCGTCAGCCGGTGGGGATTTTCCCCGGTATCAGCCCGATTGTTGGCGCGACCGAAGCCGAGGCTGAAGCCAAATATCAAACGCTGCTGTCACTGATTTCCGTTGACGATGCGCTGGCCTATCTCGGGCGTTTCTTTGACCATCACGACTTTTCGCAGTACCCGCTCGACGCGCCGTTCCCGGACGTCGGCGATCTCGGGCAGAACACCTTCCGTTCGACCACCGATCAAATCAAACGACTGGCGAAGGAGCACAACCTGACGCTGCGCGATGTGGCCTTCCAGACCACGTTGCCTAAGGGGGAGTTTTTCGGCACGCCGGAACAGGTGGCCGACACCTTTATCCGTTGGGTCGAAGAGGGCGGTGCCAGCGGGTTTATCATCAGCGGACCAGTGCTGCCTGAAGCGCTGGAGGACATCACCCGCTTAGTGCTGCCGGTGCTGGCCGAACGGGGCTACTGGCATCCGGCGACGGAGAGCCAAACGCTGAGAGAACGCCTGGATATTCCTTACAAAGTGAACCGTTATTCACAGAAGAACGATGTACGCCAAAAAATAGCGGTCGGTTAATCTTTTGTTAATAAGTTTATCTTATATTTTTCACTGCTATTGATATGAGTTTTTGTTCGTAGTGCCGTTGTGTGGCCTGTGTAATCCTCTGCTTTACAAGATAAAAACGTCCGCAGGCATGCAGTTTGCGGAATACCCTTTTTTGCCGTTTTGGCAGTCCTTGATAAGGAAAACACATGGCCCGTAATGCCCGCCCTTTGTCCTCACTTTCCGCGCTGGCTCTACTGGTTTTTAGCAGCGTCGCCGCTTTCGCGGCCCACGCAGACCAACTGGCAGATATCAAAAAAGCCGGTGTTATTAATGTCGCGACTTTTGACTCCAACCCGCCGTTCGGTTCGGTGGATGCTAAAACCCATGACATCGTGGGCTACGATGTGGATTTCGCCAAAGCGCTGGCCAAATCCCTGGGCGTGAAGCTGAAGCTGGTGCCGACCAACCCGGCTAACCGCATTCCGCTGTTGCAGTCTGGCAAGGCTGACATCATCGTTGCGGACATTACTATCACGCCGGAACGCGCCAAAGTGGTGGATTTCTCGGTACCGTATTTCGTGACCGGCCAGCAGTTCCTGGTCCCGGCGGGTTCGCCTGACAAGCTGGACGCTTACGCGACGGCACGCATTGGCGCAGTCAAGGGCACCACCGGTGAACAGGAGTTGCATAATCGCTTCCCGCAGTCACGTGTGCTGTCGTACGACGACATTCCGCTGGCGCTTTCTGCTCTGCGTAGCGGCAATGTGCAGGCGATCACGCAAGACAGCACCATTCTGGCCGGATTGCTCGATGGCGCGCCAGACAAGGCCAAATACAAAGTCTTGCCTGAGCTGCTGAGCAAAGAAGAGATTGGCGTTGGGGTGAAAAAAGGGGAAACCAGCCTGCTGAAAGCCGTCAATGCTGAGTTGCTGAATCTGGAAAAAACCGGGGATGCGGCCAAGATTTATAACGTCTGGTTTGGACCGCAGACTAAATCACCGCAACCGCGTTTGTTTAAGATCGAAGCAAAATAATCAGGCAGGCACCTTATGCAGCAACCCTCTTTAACAACCGCAGACTCGTCTGCGGTTTTTTCGTCTCCAGCGTCTGACGGCAAACCGGTCGCGGTTGAGTTTCGTCAGGTCAGCAAATATTTTGGCCCCCATCAGGTGATTAGCAGTGTTGATCTGAGTGTTGCCGCCGGAGAAGTTGTGGCCGTTTGTGGTCCGTCCGGGTCGGGAAAATCAACCCTGATCCGTCTGATTAACCATCTGGAGACGCTGACCGACGGCGAGATTTTCGTTCACAATCAGCCTACCTCCGGGCTGAGTGGCAAGGCGCTGCGCGAGTTACGCACCCACATCGGTTTCGTGTTTCAGCAGTTCAATCTTTATGCCCATCTGAACGCGCTGGACAACGTCAGTCTGGCGCTGGTGAAAGTCCACGGCTGGAAGCAGGCGCAGGCGCGGCAAAAGGCCCGTGAGCTGTTGGAGCGCGTAGGGCTGGCGGACCGCGCACATCATTTTCCCTCTCAGCTCTCCGGTGGGCAGCAGCAGCGGGTGGCTATCGCCCGTGCACTGGTGACCGATCCGAAAATTATCCTGTTCGATGAGCCGACCTCGGCCCTTGACCCGGAGATGATCGGCGAAGTCCTGCAGGTGATGCAGGCATTGGCGCACAGCGGGATAACAATGATCGTGGTGACTCATGAGATGAGTTTTGCCCGTGAAATTGCTGACCGCGTGGTGTTTATGGATGGCGGGGAAATCCTCGAACAGGCAGACCCTGAAAGCTTCTTTACCCGTCCGGCCCATCCGCGAGCGCAACGCTTTTTGCAGAAAGTCCTGTTCCCGTTACAGGCGGCGACCGGGAGGGAAGGCTGATGGCGTGGCATCTTGACTGGGCCGGGGTATTAACTGGCCAGCCGCTACAGTGGATTATCTCCGGCTTTCTCACCACGCTTTACGTGACACTGGCGGGCAGCGTGCTGGCGACGTTATTGACGCTGGTGTTACTGGCGCTGCGACTGACGCCGGGCCGCGCCGGGCGCAGCATTGTGGCGGTGTATGTCTCTATTTTTCGCAATACGCCGTTGCTGGTACAGCTGCTGTTTTGGTACTTCGCTGTTTATGGCGCACTGCCGCAGGCGCTGAGGATGTACATCGGCGATGTGCATCCATGGGCTGTTTTACCGGTGAATGTCTCATGGCTGACGCCGGAGTTTCTCTGCGCCGCCTGGGGGCTGGCGCTGTTTAGCGCGGCATTTCTGCTCGAAGAGGTACAGGCCGGGTTGAACTCCGTACCTCATGGGCAGAGTGAAGCGGCATTATCACAGGGCTTCGGCCGCTGGGCGATGCTGCGTTATGTGCTGTTGCCGCAGGGGCTGATAAACGCCTGGCAGCCAATCACCGGGCAGTATCTCAACCTGATGAAACTCTCGTCGCTGGCGACCGGTATTGGTTTCTCCGAACTGACCTATCAGATCGGCCAAATCGAAAGCTACAACGCCCATGCGCTGGAAGGTTTTGCCGTGGGTACGGTGCTCTATCTGCTGCTCGGTCTGGTGATGGGCTGGCTGATGATGGCGCTGGGACCACGGCGGCCAGGAAAACGCCAGCCGTTGCTGCTTGCCGCGGTGAAAGCGCAGGGAGACGGCCATGGAGTTTGATTACTCGGTACTGCACGACAACTTCACCTATCTGCTGTGGGGAAGGGTGGCCGACGGCGAGCCAGGCGGCGTGTTGCTGACGCTGATCATGGCGCTGTCTGCCGGGGCCATTGCGCTGCTTCTCGGGGTGCTGATGGCGGCACTGGCGTGGCGTTTTGGTGGCTGGACCCGGCGGGCGCTGTTCATCTGGGCCGACTTTATTCGCGGCATTCCGCTGATTTTTGTGATCTTCTGGCTCTACTTCCTGCTGCCTGTCGTCTTTGGCAGCTCGATGCCGGGCGCGCTGACGGTGATTTTGGCGCTGGCGTGGTTTACGTCGGCGGCGGTGATGCACTCGACGCTGGCCGGTCTGGAGTCGTTACCCGCCGGACAGAGCGAAGCGGGATTGGCCTCGGGTTTCAGTCAGTGGCAGGTACTGCGGGTATTGCTGTTACCTCAGGCCTGGCCGAACCTGCTGCCGTCCTATCTGGGGCTGCTGATTGCGCTGCTCAAAGACACGTCGCTGGCGTTTATCGTCAATGTCCCGGAGTTGACCACCGTAGCCGGGCAGGTTAATAACCGCGTGCAGATCTTTCCGGCGGAGATTTTCCTGTTTATTGGCCTGATCTACTACCTGCTGTGCGCAGGGCTTGCGGCAATGGCCGGGAGATGGATGCGCACGCGGGTCTGAAAGGAGCCCGCGACGCGCGTTTCACCAGTTAAAAGACCCTGCTCATACCGCCCGTTATTAAGTGAGCTGTATGAGCGATTGCTTCGATTTTTTAAGCGCACAGAGCAACGCGTTTTTGTATAGATAATATCACCATGACGCCGGGAATATTATGTGTGGATAATGGTCTCGGTTATTTTGATCGTGTTGTTGAGTTGATTAATGATTAATGATTAATGATTAATGATTAATGATTAATGATTAATGATTAATGAAATGACCCCTCTAAACATAGGGTAGTCAAAGGGGGATAAAAAAACGACCTCAGCATTGCTGAGGTCGTTTGCGTTGGAGTATTAATGTTATGGATTAACAAACTCAGAAACGATTGTTTGGTACTCCGTTGCAGTGTGTTCCTTCTGAACAGTGAACTTTATAGTGACTGATTCGGCCACTGTATTCACTATGTCGAAAGTGAGATCACTTCCAGATGTATTCAACTTAAATACTTTATTATTGTCGTTTGTGCCCGCAAAAACGGCACTCCCGCTAAGGGTGACGAGGGCTGTATCATAGGGGGCATTAGTAGAATCCAGATAAACACTGTTAACCACTTCTCCCGTTGCTGGTGCCCCTGAATTGGCAGCCACCCTTACTAGGTGAGCACCTTCAAACGGAAACCGGGTGAAATCTACCGTGGTAGATAACGTTTTAATATTTTTGCCGGTGACGGTGACAGTGACTTTTTCTATCGTGTTGTCATAAAACTCGACGGTTGTCATGCTCCTTGCGGGCAAGTCAATATTACAGGTAGGCAGATTGTTACTTCTAAACTTGGCAGTCCCACTCAATTGTAGAGTGACCGAAGTTGAGCGATCGGAATACAGGGCGACTTTATTATTGGTGCTATAGGATTCGTCAGCACTTAACGTGCTGGTAGCTGGTGCATCAGTGATTGGATACATCGTGATCTTCATACTGTTATCAAATGAGAGAGCCGTCGTAAATTCGCCCGCCAGGCCAGTCGACTGTACCGGTGACAGGTTGAAGTCTGAGGGAGCATCCTGACCCAGTACGAGTACCGGCTTCGCCAGATTATTATCCCAGCGTGCTGTCAGGGTAGTATTGGTCTCCCAGCTCGCCGTGCCATCGGCGTTGAGGGACCCCAGCTGAATCGGGATAGTGTGCACTGACTGGGTTTTATCAAATACGATGAATACCCCTGGCTGTGCGATACCGGCAACATAGGCCGCAGCAGTATAAAATGCCTGCGGCCAGCTCTGCGAAGCACTCAATACCGCGTTTTGGCTGGTATCCTGAGGTTGTAATTGCACCTCAACCACCACGTCGTTGTCCCCCAACACGATCCCGTTAATCGCCGCACTCGCCAGCGGATAATCTTTACTGATATCCGGCACGTCGGCATCACTGTAACTGTCGCGGTATTTACGATAGTCGTAAGTGCTACTTTGCGGATCAAACAACGTACTGCTCAACCAGTGTTTGCCGAAGAGCCGCAGTGAGTCGTATTGCCATAAATCAGCCAGAGTGCGTAATTCCACCACCTGATGCTCTTCCAGCGGCTGAGGTGTGCCGCCATAGTTTACCTGCGGGTACAGGGCTGGATTAAGGACAACTCTCGAGTCAGCAATGGCCATATTCCAGCTTCCATCGTCCAACTGAGTAGCAGCACTTAATTGCAGGGTTGCTGGCCAGTCATCGCCGGGAGTGAACGTCGGCACGCCATTTTCCAGATTGGCACTCAGGGTCGTCGTACCGGTTTGGGTAAAATATCCACTGCCGTTCAGACTGCCATAACTCAGGGTGATTTGCTGGCTGTCGCCTGAGGCCGGTAATATCGCGAGCAACCCAGACTCGCGGGTACTGGCGAAGGTGTAGAAGGCCTGAGGATAGGGTTGGGTCATTATCCACGCGCTGCTATTGTCTTTCTGAGTAATGATCATCAGCTGGACAATCACATCAGTATTGTCCAGCGACAGCAGGTTTACCGGCGTACTGCCGGTAAAGGAGGTGGCAAAATCGGCGACATCGGCAGTCAGTAACTGCTCCTTGTAGCCGCTATAGACATAGCTTGCGTTAGTCGGGCTAAAGGAGGAGTAAATAAATGCTGGCATAGTGGACAGCTTGAGAGAGTGATAAGTCCAGCCAATACCACTATTAAGCTGTGTCAGTGTGTGGGGCAATAGAATTTTTGATGACCCGGTGAAGCCAGTGCCGGTGTAGAGTGTGCCGGTATTCGCCGCAGTGCCTGCGCTCAGCGTCAGCAGCCAACTGCCATCGTTCTGTTTCGCAGGGATACCAAAGCGCCAACCGATCGGCAAACTACTCGAGCCAGTGACCACCGGGGTGTTGCCATTCCATTCAATCGTAAGGCTACCGTTGCCCGTCCAGGTGGCGCTGCCACTCACGATTGAATAGTCGCCATACTGCACGGCGACGGTATTGCTGCTATTAAGCAGGAGTGAAAAAAAGCCTAATGCGCCGTCAATACCCTGCGCGGCAAAAGTGGTGAGCGGCACACTGCTATTAGGGTAAGTTTGCGAGAATGCCAGCGCCACGGGGGCGTCGCGGCTGTCGACGCTGACAAATAGCACACCGACTTCTACCGGGTTAATGCCAAGGAACTGTAACGGAAACTCCGCCGTCGGATAGTGTGTGGGTAGATTGATTTGGTTGGTGCTGAGTAAACTCTCAATATGACCGCTAAAAGAGTAGCCCGGCGTTGCCGTGTCCGGTGCGCTCCAGACAAACAATTGCATCGCGGAAATGCCCACGGATTTGTAATCCCAGATACCCACATCAGCGGCAAGAATACCCGCCTGAGCATTGCTCACTTGCAAGGGGGACCCGCTATAATTAACCCCAGTCCAAAGCGCTAATGAACGTGACGCCTCGACGTTAGTCGTTTTCTTTACATTATTCATGAGAGGTATCCTTAGCAGAAAGCGGGGAGGCAAATGTGATATTGCCTGTCACGGTAGAGGGAATGGATGACTGCGGCGCATTGATAGTAAAGGCGCTGAGTTCAGCGGTGCTATCAATAACATTGACCGAGGCACTGCGGGCATCAGACAGGTTGATCAATGCAATCTGTTTATAGCCTGGGATCGTCGCATTGCCTGTGACACTAAAAGTGACGCGGGTGATAGCGGGATTATCATCCATCCACACGTACAGGCTGTTCACCGTACTGCCGTTAGCGGATGCACCGGTGGAGTAACCGTATTTGAGCAAACCGCCACTGCCGGTAAAATAATCGTTAAATACCATGGCTCCGGCGGCAAAGTTGGAAGCATTGGTAACATCGAAAGCCGATACGCCAACCGTACTGATCGCCATACAATAAACCGACAGGTTAACAAACCCAGCGACCGGTAGGTAACCGCGCCAGGCCTGCGTTCCGTCTGTAAAGTAGGCTTCTCGCGTACTCTGAAGGTTGACCTCGACTTCGGTGCCCGGAGCACCCGAAACGGTCACAACATTACAGGGACGAACAATATCAGCCGGGTTGCTCCAATAAGGGGCGCCTGATGTGGTTTTAATCTGAAAAACGGGTGTTTGTTCTGCCATAACGGTTACCTTTATGGAGGTTGAGTTCGCCATGCCGCCGGCCAGAAAAGTAGCCTGATATTGGCCCGTGGCGTAGCCGTTGCCAATGACGGTGATGTTGCTGGAAGGGATAGTTATCGTGACTTTTTGTACCTGGACTTCCTGCGCGGTTACAGTATGGATATCTGAGAAACCCGAGCCTGAGATAAGAGTAATGCCGTCGCTTTGATAGCCCTGCCAGTTGACGCTGATACCGTCGCCCTCGGCCATTCCCGGGTAACTGACTTGCATCGTCGTCCCGTCGGCGGCCTCACTGAACGTAATTCCATCATTACCGGCTTCTGGAAAGCTGGGAGCAGGCAGTAACTGGGTATGTAAGGTGTCGACATTGATCAGGGCCGCGGCGGAGACGCCTTGGGATCGATCGATAAAACTGACCCGGTAATAGGCCTGTCCTTCACCGATCCCAATGGGCGTGATCGCAGTACCAGGAATAGAGGTGGTAAATCCTGATATAAGATCAGCGGCAACCACGATATGCGTATCGATATTAAACGCCTTGGGAACGAGCGTTCCCTTCACTTTCCCCTGCCAATAGATGGTGACGATATCGTTCACGCCCATCCCCGGGTAAGCCGGTATTGCCAGTGAAATACCGCTGCTGCTGGTCGCCTCGCTGGCATCAATCCAGCCATCGTTACCCTCAGGAAAAACCGGTGCCGGTAAGGTGACTTCCGTCATATTGACCTGTGCCTGAGCGATTTTCGAACTGATGGGGAGGTTGTGGTTAGCGGGTTGTACGGTATACCAGGCTGACGCCTGACCGACGCCAATCGCCGCAATAAAAGGGGGGACGATGGAGACCTTAAATCCCCCAGCGACTTCATTGGCCGTCACGACATGACTAAGGGTGACGACGCTGTCAGGAATGGTTTCTCCCGCGCTGTTCGCCCCAACCCAGGCTATCTGGAGGGTGTCATTTTCCGCAATGCCGTTATAAGCCGGTACGGCGATCGTTGTGCCGTCCGAGATGGCGCTGCCGCTTAAAATATTATTAATGGCTTCAGGGAAGGTCGGTGCGGCTAAGACTCCACTGGCATCGCGTTGTACCAACGCAGTGACAATTGATGATGCCGCGATATTTTGCGCCGCATCCATACGGATATACTGCACGGGGTAACTGCCATTTGGCACCAGTGACGCAGGAATAATGGTTTTCCAGGGGAAAAAATCAGACGGGGTATTGGTATCAATATAGAGAATATTAGCCTGAATCCCATTCCAGTAGAGCGTCAGATAATCCCCTATGGCGGCGTGTGCTGATTTTGATATCACAATCAGTACCCCAGGGGGATCCAGTTCATTCAGATCCTGATAGGTAATGACGCCATCAAGAGTCATTTGCGGAAGGTCAGGGAGCGCCAGTGTCGTCGTACTTGTTAGTGGCATATTTTCTCTCCGACACAACCACACCATCCAATAAAGGATGGTGTGGTTGCATATCGTGTTAGGCCTGAGTGTCTACGTTAACTTCAGCAACCACCGACGTCGCGGTATCGCCTCCAGAGACAGGGGTGAGTTTGTAATAAGCCTGAGCGCTCCCGGTGGGGATTGCCATAATATTGGCAGTCGGTATGACTTCGCTGGCCAGCTTCGCCGTGACTTCATCAGCCGTCACGACGTGGTCAACTTCGTAATTGGAGTCAGGAAGATTGATATTGCTTTCACTGTATCCTTCCCAGACCACGTGCAGAATATCGCCAGCGGTCATTTTCAGGTAAGTCATATCAATTGGGGTACCACCATCGCTTCTGGCTTTATTGATATTGATTGTCCCTGTCGTTGCTTCCGGGAAGGTCGGTTCTGGCAGACTGGCTGGTAATGTTCCACCGGTTACCGTCACGGCACAGGGTTTTGATACCGCGATGTTTTGATTGGAGTCTATGTGTTCATAGAACAGCTGGTATTTGCCATCAATCAGGCAGGCTGGCGGGAAAGTTTGGGTGATATTGATGCTAATAACCGAGTTTAAATTTTTCGCGGTGATATCAATGGAGGTGTGGTGAACGTTATCCCAATAGAAAATGATCGAATCACCGATTGCCTCATTGTTGTATTTAGGGACTTTCACTACGATATCGTTCTTGAGGTCATATTCATCAATATCACCGTCGAGGCTGCCCAACACATAGGGCGCAGTGACGTTACCACTCTGGTAACGTGCCGCCGCCAATTTGTAGCTGCTGCCAACGCTGGCTTTTACCGGGACAATGCCTTCGTAGGCAGAAGTGACAGTTACCTTCGCGATACCCAGCGCATCGGTTTTCGACGTCGTGGCGCTGAGTGCATCCTCATTACCGGCCGTGGTGGTCCAGGTCACGTCGGTACCCGCAGGTGCTGCTGTACCATCCGCTGCGACAACTTTGGCCGTGATAACTTCTGGCGTATTGATTGCGGCAACCATAGGGGAAGTTGTGGCTCTGCTGATGGTAAATTCATCCGCGCCGACGCGGTTTTTTTGAGTGGAAATAGTCATAGTAATGCCTCTTTATCAAGAAAGTGTATGGGTTAAAACGCTTCAGAGACGACGAGAAGGAAACGACACAATTGGATCGTCATCTCGGAACAGTGCTACAACTCAATAATAGTGAGATAAAAAAAATCCGATGGGCAAAATAGGCGCAGCAGGTGGGCATTTTTGACGCGCTAAAAATAAACGATTGTTATCGATGTTAAATGTTGTTGAAAATCAAATTCCCCATCTGTCAATAGCTCGTTATTAGATGAGTTCATTTTATTGGTGAGGTTTTTTTTATATTGAAATCATTATGTTAATGTGGATTTTACTTTTGGTTAGGCGATATTGGTTTGATGTTGTAACACACTGTTTTTATAAGGAATAATAGGTGCTGTTGGTATTTTAAGTCCAAAATAGGACGAGTTTTTTTATTGATGGCAATAAGTTATCTCTGTAATGTAACGCACATTAAAGGACGTATCCTGTGGGGCGTTAATATATTAATTACCTCGTTGCTTATCTTTGACACTCAACACCCCCCTCCCGAAAAAATGGTTTTGATTTACATCCGGGTCGTTCTAATTATAACCTTTCAGATTGCTAATTACGTTAATGCTGAGGGGTTGAAATATTTCCCGCTCAATGTTATCGCTAATATAGAACCACTTAATCATGAATAAAGTAAATTTAAATATGGCAAGGTTGCAAATTGCATTGCAGTTTGTCATTGCTATTTCACCCGTATTTACTGTTCCCTATTCTCTGGCTAAAAATGATGCCTTGTCTCCATTCTCTGTGGATCGGAGCAGCAGTAAATTGCCCGCAGATAAGGGTTTTGCCCCTTATTCCTCTGAGTTAAGTACGGCGGCTTCGGCCGTGTCCAATGCGAACCCTGCGATGGCGGGGGCCTCACTGGTGACGGGCCATGCGGCCAACACCGTCGAGCAATGGCTCAATCAATTTGGCACTGCACGCGTTCAGCTTAATGTGGATGATCAGGGCAACTGGGATAACAGTGCGCTGGATTTTCTGGCGCCGGTTTATAACAGCAAAAAGGCCATGCTCTTTACCCAATTAGGTATGCGTGCTCCCGATGGTCGGGTCACCGGTAACCTTGGTGCTGGGGTGCGTACTTTTTATCTCGACAACTGGATGTTAGGCGGGAATGTCTTTTTCGATGATGATTTTACCGGAAAAAATCGCCGGATGGGGTTAGGCGGTGAAGCCTGGACCGATAATCTTAAGCTGTCCGCCAATAGCTATTTCGCGATCACCAAATGGCATGATTCTCGTGATTTTGATAACTATTATGAAAAACCGGCCAATGGTTATGATGTTCGAGTGGAAGGCTATTTGCCTTCCTACCCGCAGTTAGGCGGGAAGTTAATGTATGAAAAATACTTCGGTAATGATGTCGCGTTATTCGACAAAGATACCTTACAGAATGACCCGTCGGCGGTCACCGTAGGGGTAAATTATACTCCTGTGCCATTAATTACGCTGGGAGTGGATTATAAGCGCGGCCAGAGTGCCATGCATGAAACCACGATTGGCGCGAACTTCCGCTACACCATAGGCCAACCCTGGGCCCAACAAATATCCCCTGCACAGGTGGCGGTTCAACGTAGTCTGGCAGGTAGCCGTTATGATCTGGTTGAGCGTAATAATGAAATTGTTATGCAATATAAAAAGAAACCGGTCGATAACGTCCTGACCGATATGCAAATAACCAACGCGAAAGATAATAGTCCCGCAGATGGCGTTACGGCGAATATCGTTTCGGTCAAAGCCTCTACCAGCAATGGTGCACCCGCCAGCAATGCCGTCATCAACTGGACCGTATCCGGTCAGGGGAAATTGAGTACCACATCCAGCGTGACTGACTCAAGCGGCGTGGCCTTCGTGAATGTCACCAATCAGTCTGCTGAGCAGGTTTCTGTCACCGCGACATCGGGTGCCATTACCCGTTCGACGATGAGTGCTTTTACCCAGTCAGTGGCGACCGTTGATCTGCAAATGACCAAAAATAATAGTCAGGCTAATGGCAGCGACCAGAATATCGGGCGTGTGCTGGTGAAAGACGCCAATGGTCAATTGATGTCCGGGGTCGCTATTCAGTGGAAAGTGAATAACGCGGCGATCATCGTGAGCAGCGATAACCAGAGTAATGATCAAGGTCAGGCTGAGGTGCATTTCACCAATAGTACGGCGGGCGATGTTTCGCTTAGTGTCGATGCTTCAGGAAAAACTGCATCAACGGGTTCAACGTTTACCTCCATAGCGAAGACATCCGTCGCGGTGGTGATGGCCAAAGACGGTTCTCTGGCAGATGGCACCGCGGCCAACTTAGCGCAGGCGACGGTGACTGACAACAGCGGGAAAGCTATGCCAAATGTGACAGTAAACTGGTCAGTCACCGGTGGCGCGAAACCGACAGCCAGTAGCTCAATAACTGATGCTAACGGCCAGGCCACCATGAACTTCACCGATCTGACGGTTGAAAGCAACCTGACAGTGACGGCGACGGCGGACGGCCAGAGTAACAGTGCGGTGACGCAGTTTGTGGCGATACCGGTTGCCAGCGTTGCGGTGATGATGACCAAAGATGCTTCTGCGGCCGATGGCAGCGCGGCTAACGAGGCGCAGGCTACAGTGACGGATGCCAATGGCAAAGCGATGCCCAATGTAACAGTAAACTGGTCTGTAACGGGTGGTGCGACGCCGACAGGCAGCAGTTCGATAACCGATGGCAGCGGTCATGCGGTCATGAACTTCACCGATCGGACCGTTGAGGCTAACTTGACCGTCACCGCGAATGCGGGCGGGAAGAGCGGAAGTGCGGCTACGCAGTTTGTGGCAATACCGGTTGGCACAGTGGCGGTCACCATGACCAAAGATAATTCTCTGGCAGGTGGCACCACGGCCAACGTTGCGCAGGCGACGGTGACTGACGCTGGCGGTAAAGCCATGGCCGGGGTGGCGGTAAACTGGTCCATAACAGGTAGCGCAACGCCAGCAGCCAATAGCTCACTCACTGATGAAAACGGTCATGCCACCATGAGTTTCAACGACAATACCGTTGAAGACGGTCTGACGGTGACGGCTGATGGTCAGAGTGGAAATACGACCACCCGCTTTACGGTGAAGATGGGGGACATTGCGGTGACTTTCCCTACTGCGCGCACTGGCATCAATGTTAATGCAGTCAAAAGTGGGTTGATTATCTACGTTAACTATACGGGGATGCAGGTTGGTGATCAGGTGCAGGTTAACTTTGTAGTGAAAGGTGATGTTGCCCTAATATCGCACAATCAAGTTCTGCCGGATCATACTTTCGCCACTTACACCGTGACTTCGGCGGATATTGGTAACCCATTGAAATTTACCGTGCCTAAAACTGAGGTGGAGGGTTTGGAACCTGAATCAGTCAATAGTTTGACGGGGACGGCGACAGCCGTGGTGAATAGCCCACTGACAGGTATGGAGAAAACGGGAACCGTGTCAGCAAATGTCGATACGCAGGCGTAATTATTAGCGATTGTTGTGGCGCGATATCAAGCCCTGCCTTCAACGGCTGGGCTTTTTTTTGCCTGTTAGCAAGACCAGACCGCTTTTTGAGATGCTACCGGTTGTCACGTCTGTGCGGGGCTTGCGGCAATGGCCGGGAGATGGATGAAGGGAAAATCATTGAAAGCGTTGTAGTATGAGTGCGCATGACACACTGTTAATCAGGGAGAAAAGAGTGAGAATTCAGAAACGCGGGATGGGGTATATCGCCATTGTGGTCGATGATTATGACCGGGCCATCAGTTATTACACTGAACAACTCGGTTTCACGCTGATGGAAGACACGCCGCAGGAGGGCAAGCGCTGGGTGGTGGTCGCGCCCACGCCGGAAAGTGAGTGTCATCTGTTGCTGGCGCGTGCGTCGAATGCCACGCAGGAAACCTTTATTGGCGATCAGTGCGGTGGCCGGGTGTTCCTGTTCCTGCACACGGACGATTTCTGGCGTGACTACCATGCGATGAAAAACAAGGGCGTGCATTTTTGTGAAGAGCCGCGCGAGGAAGAGTATGGCACCGTGGTGGTGTTTGAAGACCTGTACGGGAACCGCTGGGATTTGTATCAGAATGTGCAGCCCGCGCAGTCATAATATCAGGGCGGGTGTGGCCTGAGGTCTGGCCGCCCCGTTTTTTCCCCTGAATTTCCCCGTTCTTTGCGAGAAAAGACTTTGCAAAACAGGGATGTTTTTACCATTCTTAGTTCAGGCCTTCGTCCCTCCTCATAGCTGGAACTATCTTGCAAAACATCAGAGTCACTGTGCAGCACGCGTTGGACCGCACGAAGTGGTATCACAAACGACGTTCCAACCGTGTGCTGTTCTGGCGTGAAATTACCCCTCTGGCGATACCAATATTTTTCGAGAATATGTGCGTATTGCTGATGGGGGTCCTCAGTACGTTCCTGGTCAGTTGGCTGGGCAAGGAGGCGATGGCGGGGGTCGGGCTGGCCGACAGTTTCAATATGGTGATCATCGCCTTCTTCGCGGCGATCGACCTCGGCACCACCGTGGTAGTGGCCTTTAGCCTCGGCAAGCTCAACCGCAAACGGGCACGCGCCGCGGCCCGCCAGTCGCTGGTACTGATGACCGGTTTTGCCTTTCTGCTGGCGCTCGGTATTGAATTTGCCGGGACGCACATTATCGACTTGATTGCCGGCAGCGCCGAGCCGCGGGTCAAAGCTTTAGCCCTCAATTATCTGACTATCACCGCCTGGAGCTACCCGGCCGCCGCTATTGCGCTTATCGGCTGCGGTGCGGTGCGTTGCGCGGTGCGGGCAACACCAAAATCCCGATGCTGATTAACGGCGGCATGAACATCCTCAATATCATGATCAGCAGCGTGCTGATTTATGGCTGCTTTGGCTGGGGCGGACTCGGTTTTACCGGTGCCGGATTGGGGCTGACCATCGCCCGCTATATCGGTGCCGCCGTGGTCATTTATGTTCTGATGATTGGCTTCAACCCTGCGTTGCGTATTCCGCTGAAAAGTTATTTCAAACCGCTCAATACCGGCATCCTGATGGAAGTGCTGAGTATCGGTGTGCCTGCCAGTATTGAATCAGTGCTGTTTAACAGCGGGAAGTTGCTGACACAAATTTTCGTGGCGGGCATGGGGACCGATGTTATCGCGGGTAACTTTATCGCCGCGTCTATTGCATCGCTGATCAACCTGCCGGGGAACGCACTGGGCTCGACCTCGACCATTATTGTCGGCACGCGTTTGGGAAAAGGCCAGATGGCGCAGGCCGAGCATCAGCTCAAACATATCTTCTGGTTGTCGACCATTGGGCTGTGTGCGCTCTCCTTGCTGTCGCTGCCACTGGCCGGGGTTTTGGCCTCGTTTTACACCAAAGAGGATGACGTTATTCACGTGGTGAAAGTGCTGGTGTGGCTCAATGCTGCGTTTATGCCTTTCTGGGCAGCCTCATGGGTGCTGCCTGCCGGGCTGAAAGGGGCGCGTGACGCTAAGTTCACCATGTGGGTGTCACTGCTGAGTATGTGGGGCGGACGTATTGTCGCCGGGTACCTTCTGGGCGTGGTGCTGGGCTTCGGCGTGGTGGGGATCTGGCTCGGTATGTGCCTGGACTGGATCATCCGCGGCGCCTTTTTCTACTGGCGCCTCGCGAGCGGCAAATGGTTGTGGAAGTACCGCTGATCGTCAAACAGCAACGAAAGTGTTCATCGTCCAGCCCGATTTCCGGGTTAGTTTGGGGTATATCCGTGTTGTGTTTCAGCACGGATGTTGCCTGGCTAACCGCCGCTCTAACCTGCTCGCGCAAAGCCAGTGCCCTCGGGGTTGGCACGCGTTTGCGGCCAGCCTGAACGAACACGGGATCTCCCAGCGTTTCCATGATGTCATATGCATTAATTACGATCTGAGCAGAGTTATAAAGATCCGATCTGTATTCTTCTAAATGCTGTTAACGGCAGATATAAGCGGCTTGTAGGTATTTATGTGAATTCTACTGTCGCGGGTGAGGCCATTAATGGTGACTTAACTGTCGATATCGCCATCCTGTTTCCCCATTATTTCAATTAGAGTCGAGAAATCGCCACTGTATTTCACCATGGGTATCAGGTGCAGTTCTGACTGTTATTTTTGGATATGAAAAAAACAGTCATTTAAGATGCTGGATTTCTACCGATTTAAATATATATCCGGTTTGTTGATTTGCCAGACAAAGTTCGGCCGATTGACCGGACTGTAACCTATTTTTTCATAGAGCCAGGGGGCGCTGTCTGTGACAAGCATAATACGGCGAAGACGAGACATGAGAGGGTGAGACTGGCAGCACTCCATCAGCCAGCGACCAAGGCCAGTTTTATGGTATTCATTGAGAACATATACGTCACAGAGATATCCGAAGGTTGCAAAATCTGTCACCAGACGCGCAAAACCAATTTGTTTTTCTCCCTCCAGCAGGGCAAAACACAAACTATTTTCAACAGACAGTCGGACGGTTTCCTCATCAATACCTGGAGCCCATGAGCTTGCTTTGAGATAACTATGAATGGCGTGCAGATCGAAACACGAAGGATTGGTAGTAACAGTAAAACCCTCTTTATGGTGATCCAAATGCTGATACTTCATCGATCATTTTTCCTTATAGACAGACTTAGCGAGTTTTTTCACTCACCGTCATAATAAAAATTGTGCGTGTATTATCCGGGTTTTGTACGAGTGGGGAAGATCTGTTTTAGCCACCACAGAACACCCTGGATTCACCCGATAAGCGTGAACGCTTATATTAAGCTCGAGCATACCATTCAGAACATACCACAGTGCAAATGAGCCTTCAGAGTGCCCCAGGGAATCAAATTTTTCTCCTGGCTCCATCACCCATTCCCAGAGCTCAACCCTATCCGGGCCGGTCGATCCCGCCAGTAGTCTTGCCCGTCCTCCCTTTGGTCCCTGCCACAACTCAGGAATATCCGCCGGATCAATAATACGTGCAATCCTTCTATTTCAACCAGCATGCCTTTGCTGATATTTTCACGTCGCGACAACTCATCAAGCGAGATTTTCTGCTGTTTACGATACTGCTTTATCCTTGCGGAAATAGCCTCGTTTATGGTGCTTACATCCGCGCCGGTCATTATATTGACCTTTTTGAACATTGGTCGATATTATAAAATAAATTAGCCATTATAGGATAATCCAGTGCTAACAGTCTCTCCGTCAATCAGTCAGGATATCTATCGTCAAGTGCCTGGATTTCGGGCACTCAGTATTTATGTAAAAGCTGCCCCAGTGGCAAATACCCAGGTGGGGGAAGAAGCTTTGCGTGAAGCCTGTGCTGCTGTTCTCTCAGGGAAGCCTGAATGGGCTGAGGCTCATCTGGCTGCATGGGCCGCAGTGTTTCGTGGGTTTGGAGCAAAGCCGAAGCGCACCCCTTGTTCTGCCGAAGCTCTGCGTAAGCGTGTCCAGCGAGATGGCTCGATGACTGCACTTGATCCCGTTGTCGATTTATATAATGCCGTCAGTCTCCGGTACGCTATTCCCGTCGGCGGCGAAAATATTGCGGCCTATAATGGCGCACCCCGTCTGGTCATTGCAGATGGCACTGAACTCTTTGATACCATGAAAGAAGGGGCCCCCGCTATCGAGTACCCGGAAGCTGGGGAGATCGTCTGGCGTGATGATTCGGGTGTGACTTGCCGTCGCTGGAACTGGCGCCAGGGCGTCAGAACGCGTCTTAGCGCAACGGACGAACAGATGTGGTTCATTCTTGAAAGTCTACCTGAAATGCCGCTGGAAGCGCTTCATGCCGCGGGTAAAATGCTGACTGATGGCCTGGAGAAAATGATGCCCGGATTAAGGTATGAAGCAACCTTAATCAGACTCGTTGGCTCTGAGTAATTTATAAGGAATAAAATATGTTCAAGGGGTTGTGTGCTTTCCCTTTGACTCCTGTTACCACGCAGGGTGTTGATGAGAAAGGATTTACGAAGCTTCTTTCCCGGCTCACAGAAGCTCGGGTGGATTCTATTGGTGTGCTGGGTTCTACGGGCAGCTATGCCTATCTGACGCGTGAGCAACGCAAACGGATCACGCTGATTGCCAGAGAGCAATCTGCAGGTATTCCCTTAATGGTTTGCGTGGGCGCTGTCAGTACTGAACAGGTTCTGCAGCATGCCGAGGATGCGCAAAATGCAGGCGCCGAAGCGCTCTTATTACCTGCAATGAGTTATCAACGGCTTAGTGATGATGAAGTCTTCGGTCTGTTCGAGACGGTAACCCAGAATGTTTCACTGCCGGTGTGCATTTATGATAATCCGGGGACCACTCACTTTGAGTATTCTGACGAACTTTATGGCCGCTTATCAGAATTACATGGAGTACGTTCAGTAAAAATACCCGGTGTCCCGAACAGCCCTTCAACTGCCGCACAACGGGTGAAACAAATACGTTCACATCTTTCCTCTGACGTTAGTATCGGGATCAGCGGAGATGCTTTCGCCGGCCTGGGTCTGAATGCAGGTTGTGATATTTGGTATTCCGTCTGTGGTGGGCTGTTTCCCATCACAGCCAAAGAGATTACCGATGCTGCGGCAAAAAATGATAAAGACGGGGTTACAGAACGGGTTGTCCGCCTGGAACCTTTATGGGCGCTGTTTCGCAAGCACGGTGGCAGTCTTCGAGTCATTGCCGCTGCCGCCGGTATAATGGGCATTACAGAAATTGACTGTCTGCCACGGCCTCTCCGTCCCCTGCACGCGGATGATGTGACCGAAATTGCCAGGGTAATATCACAACTTGGGCTGGACTAACCTCTGCGTAAGACCAGCATAAAGCCTGCTGGTCATTATTTATTTGTAGTCGGGGGAGGTTACTGGCAATTAAAGAGTGAGTCAGGGATGATTTAAACAAATCGTGGCTTTGTTGAATAAATCGGATTTATTGTTTTGAGATAGTCCTCAAATAACTTACCGCTCTCTTGCCTGAAATGTTGGCCAGTTCCCACAGCCAAAGAAATATTATCGACTCTTAAATTACGAAAGTCCGAGCGATTTTCGCACCAAACTGTCAGTAGCCACACATCATCAAATACTGTCAGACCAAGTGGGCGCGCTATTCGGTTACTCTCTCTACCCCGAAGATCAAGATAATTAATATTCAGTTGGAGTCTTTTACGAATAGCATCGCGAAGAAAAGCCAAATGTTTAAAAGCCCTCTCGTTTTCCACAGTCTGTCGAGAAACAGCACGGAGAGGTAACCTCTTGTAAATATCTGTTTTTTTCACATCGATCACCGCACTGATCTTAGCTTAGCTGAAACTCGGTTAGCGGCG
>Ga0209903_1000019_pt1 | contig 77776 bp, 71 predicted proteins | sample OrgsoiDNA2013051_FD_185801 | JGI IMG/M metagenome (GOLD analysis project Ga0209903, IMG submission 185801) | Permafrost soil microbial communities from the Arctic, to analyse light accelerated degradation of dissolved organic matter (DOM) -... | ecosystem: Environmental > Terrestrial > Soil >...
TCGAAGTCGAGAAAATCCTCGCCGACGTCGACCGGCAAATGTCCACCTACCGCAGCGACTCGGACATCGAGCGTTTCAACGATCTGCCTGCCAATAGCTGTCAGACAATGCCCGCGGCGATCCTCGAATTGGTCCGCGTCGGCGAGCAGCTGTCGCTGCAAAGCGAAGGCTCCTACGACTTGACTGTTGAACCGCTGATGAACCTCTGGGGTTTCGGTCCGCAGGGTCGAGAAGAAAAAGTCCCGAGCGCCGAAGCGTTGGCCGAGGTAATGAAGCGCGTCGGTCACGGGCACCTGCGCATTAACGGCGATCAGCTCTGCAAGGACGCCGCCATCGAGGTTGACTTCAACAGCATTGCCGCCGGTTACACGGTGGACACCATTGCCGCCAGACTCGAAGCGCTGGGCATCCACAGCTACCTCGCCGAAGCCACCGGCGAACTCAAGGCTGTCGGTAAAAAGCTCGACGGTTCGCCGTGGAAGATCGCCCTGGAGGAACCACGGGACGATCAACAAGTGGCTGAACGCATCATTAATGTCGACGGCTACGGTGTGTCCACCTCTGGCGACTACCGTAATTATTTCGAACAGGGCGGCCAGCGTTACTCCCACACCTTCGATGCCCGCACCGGTGCGCCGATCACCCACAACCTCGCCTCGGTCACGGTGATTATTCCTTCAACCCTGATGGCCGATGGCTTATCGACGCTGTTGCTGATTCTCGGCCCCGAGCGGGGTTGGGACTACGCGGAAAAACACAACATTGGTGCATTCTTTGTGATTCGTGCCGATACAGGTTTCGTCACACGGACTAATCAGGCTTTTGAACGCCTCAGTGGCGGCAAAACCGAATGATTACGGCGATTCGCGCATTGAAGGCTGGCGTTGTCGTGCAGGCAAAAGTAGCCTACGACGCGACCAAGGGTTAATGTGCGCGGCGTTGACGCTTCTATAGACTGTGTCCGGGTTCTGAATTGACCCCAAATTGTTCCTTCACGCCGCAGATCGGCGTGATTTAGCCGCCGGTGCCGAGGGCGCCGCGGCCTGTTCTGAGGAGTATGCATGGCTGTCTACAACTACGACGTGGTGGTATTGGGTTCCGGCCCGGCGGGAGAAGGCGCGGCAATGAACGCCGCCAAAGCAGGACGCAAAGTGGCAATGGTCGACAGCCGTCGCCAGGTCGGCGGCAACTGCACCCACCTGGGTACCATCCCGTCCAAGGCACTGCGTCACTCCGTCCGGCAGATCATGCAGTTCAACACCAACCCGATGTTCCGGGCCATTGGTGAGCCGCGTTGGTTCTCGTTCCCGGACGTACTGAAAAGCGCCGAAAAAGTCATCTCCAAACAAGTCGCTTCGCGCACCGGCTACTACGCCCGTAACCGCGTCGACGTATTCTTCGGCACCGGCAGCTTCGCCGACGAGCAAACCATCGAAGTGGTTTGCGCCAACGGTGTGGTCGAGAAGCTGGTCGCCAAGCACATCATCATCGCCACCGGTTCGCGTCCTTATCGCCCGGCGGACATCGATTTCCATCACCCGCGTATCTACGATAGCGACACCATCCTCAGCCTCGGCCACACCCCGCGCAAACTCATCGTTTACGGCGCTGGCGTGATCGGTTGCGAATACGCGTCGATCTTCAGTGGGCTGGGTGTACTGGTTGAGCTGGTGGATAACCGCGGTCAGTTGCTGAGCTTCCTGGACTCGGAAATATCCCAGGCCCTGAGCTATCACTTCAGCAACAACAACATCACGGTTCGCCATAACGAAGACTACGACCGCGTCGAAGGCGTGGACAACGGTGTGATCCTGCACCTCAAGTCCGGCAAGAAGATCAAGGCCGACGCCTTGCTCTGGTGCAATGGCCGTACCGGCAACACCGACGCGCTGGGTCTGGAAAACATCGGCGTGAAGGTCAACAGCCGTGGCCAGATCGAAGTTGATGAAGCCTACCGCACCTGCGTGCCGAACATTTACGGTGCCGGTGACGTGATCGGCTGGCCAAGCCTGGCCAGTGCCGCGCACGACCAGGGCCGTTCGGCGGCTGGCAGCATTGTTGATAACAACAGCTGGCGCTTCGTGAATGACGTGCCGACCGGCATCTACACCATTCCGGAGATCAGCTCGATCGGCAAGAACGAGCAAGAGCTGACTCAGGCCAAGGTGCCGTACGAAGTGGGCAAGGCGTTCTTCAAGAGCATGGCGCGTGCACAGATCGCCGGCGAGCCTCAGGGCATGCTGAAGATCCTGTTCCACCGCGAAACCCTGGAAGTGCTGGGCGTTCACTGCTTCGGCTATCAGGCGTCGGAGATTGTTCACATCGGCCAGGCGATCATGAGCCAGCCGGGCGAACTGAACACCCTTAAGTACTTCGTCAACACGACGTTCAACTACCCGACCATGGCCGAAGCCTATCGGGTAGCGGCGTACGATGGCCTCAACCGGCTTTTTTGAGCGGCTCCGGCCGGTGGCCTGAGCCGGCCGGGGAGACCGATTTCAGCAATTCTCGAGCGTGGCAGTGGCCAAACCGGGAAAGTCTGTAATCAGGCTGTCAACGCCGAAGTCGGCGAGTCTGCGCATCAGCGCGGGCTCGTTGACTGTCCATACCGACACATGCAGCCCCTGGCGCTGCGCCTTCTGCAGGCGTTCCGGCGTACACAGGGTCCAGTTCAGCGCCAGAATCTCACAGCCATAGCTTTGCGCGACCTTCAACGGGTCGAGCCAGGCATACTCGGCCACCAATCCGCGGGACACGTCCGGCACCAGGTCCAGCGCGGCTTTCAACACTTCGCGCGAACTTGAGGTGATGGTTACCTTGTCGAGCAGGCCGAAACGCTGGGCCATTTCACGAATCGCCAACACAGTGGTCGCGGCGCGAGTGCGCGAAGCGCTTTTGACTTCCAGTTGCCAGTGCTCGAAATCACACTTCTCGAACAGTTCTTCCAGCGTTGGAATCGGGCACGGCTTGATCCAGCCCGGGCCGCCCTTGCGGGCGTCGTAGGTCACCAGATCTTTTGCCGAATGCTCGACCACTTTGCCGCGACGGTCGGTGGTGCGCTTGAGCGTCGGATCGTGGATGACCATCAATTCGCCGTCCATGGACAGGTGCAGGTCCAGTTCGCAACGGCGAACGCCGTGCTTGAGGCATTCCTGGAAACTGGTGAGGGTGTTTTCCGGTGCTTCGCCTTTGGCGCCGCGATGGCCGTAGATGAGGGTCACGGTTCTTCCTTAATTAAATGCCTGATTCGTTTTGTTCGCGGGCCAGGCGTCGTTCCTGGGCCTGCTTTTGCAATATGTAGCGGGCGAGTAACTGGCGTTGGGCATCGGTCGGGTACTCGAACTCGGTGCCGACGTCGTAGCCGTCGCCCTTGCGGTCGCAGTGGGTGACCTTGGCCCGCAGCAGCAGGCCCAGCGCTTGCGGCATCAGCACCATTTTGACTGACAGGTGCGCCCCGGCCGCAATGGGCGTCGGGTGCTGAAAGTCGATGCCGCCTTCAGAGATGATCACCGGTTGCGGTTCGCCAATGTGCCCGAGCACAGTCAGGGCGATCACCTGACTGAGCAGGTCGATGCGTTTGTTCTGGGATTTCAGGAAGGCGGCGATGCTGCGGTCGCGCTCACTGATCTGGCGCAACAGGTGCTGCGACTCGAATTCGCTCAGGTGCAGTTCGCTGAGCAGGTTGAACAGCGGGGAAGCATCCTGCAACACTTCCTGGCCTGCGGCTTCGGGAGCGGACAGGGGCCGAATTTCCAGTGCGATCGCGTCCTCGATACGGTAGTATTCGCGGCGATCTTCTTCATCTAATGTCGACATGGCGAACCCATGGTAGCGGCGGTGGTCTGAGTGTAAAGCTGGTTATCGACCCCCGCCACAAGGACGTTCCTTTTCCCTCCGAACAAGCCCCGACATGTTCAGACCTCTCTTCGTATTTATTGGCACGCGTTATACCCGTGCAAAGCGTCGCAATCATTTTGTGTCGTTCATTTCCCTGACTTCGATGATCGGGCTCGCCCTTGGCGTGGTCGTGATGATCGTCGTGCTTTCAGTGATGAACGGCTTCGATCATGAGATGCGCACCCGCGTGCTGGGCATGGTGCCCCACGCGACCATCGAGTCCGGTGAACCCATCAGTGACTGGCAAAGCCTGGCCGCGAAGGTCAAGCAGAACCCGCAGGTGACGGCCGTTGCGCCGTTCACCCAGATGCAGGGCCTGCTGACCAACAACGGCAAGGTGTCCAAGGTGCTGCTCAATGCCATCGACCCTGCGCTGGAGCGGCAGGTCTCGATCATTGATAACTTCATGCAGCAGGGCAAGCTCGACGACCTGACCCCCGGCAGCTTCGGCATCGTCATTGGCGATAAGGCTGCGGCCAAGCTCGGTGCGTCCATCGGCGATAAGCTGACGTTCGTCGCGCCGGAAGTCACAGTGACCCCGGCCGGGATGTTCCCGCGTATGAAACGCTTTACCGTGGTCGGCATCTTCCATGTCGGCGCCGGTGAGCTGGACGGCTACCTGGGTGTGACCAACCTGCAGGATCTGGCCAGGTTGCACCGCTGGAAACCCGATCAGGTCCAGGGCCTGCGCCTGAAGTTCGACGACCTGTTCCAGGCGCCGCGCACGGCATGGACCATCGCCCAGCAACTCGGCGAAGACCATTACTATGCCCGCGACTGGACCCGTACCCACGGCAACCTGTATCAGGCGATCCGCATGGAAAAAGCCATGATCGGTCTGCTGTTGCTGCTGATCGTTGCCGTTGCGGCCTTCAACATCATCTCCACGCTGGTAATGGTGGTGAACGACAAGAAGGGCGACATCGCGATTCTGCGTACCCTGGGTTCCACGCCGGGGCAGATCATGGCGATCTTCATGGTCCAGGGCACGGTCATTGGTGTGATCGGTACGCTGATCGGCGCTGTGGTCGGGATCTTCGCCGCGCTGAACGTCAGCGCCGCGATCTCGGCCCTCGAAGGGTTGATCGGGCATAAATTCCTGAACGCCGACGTGTATTTCATTGATTACCTGCCGTCGCAAGTGCAGAGCCAGGACGTATTGATGGTCTGCGCCGCCGCGTTGGTACTGAGTTTCCTCGCCACCCTGTATCCAGCCTGGCGTGCCGCGCGCACCCAGCCTGCGGAGGCGCTACGTTATGAGTGAGTCGGGCATGAGTGATAAAGCAATCTTGAGCTGCCGCAACCTGGGCAAATCCTACGAGGAAGGCCCGGAGTCGGTAGAAGTATTGGCCGGTCTGCAACTGGAACTGCATCCGGGTGAGCGCGTGGCCATCGTCGGCACTTCGGGTTCGGGCAAAAGTACTTTGCTCAACCTGTTGGGCGGCCTCGACACGCCAACCAAGGGCAGCGTCTGGCTCGATGGCGAAGAGCTGTCGGCACTGAGCGAGAAGAAGCGTGGCCTGCTGCGTAACCGTTCCCTAGGGTTCGTGTACCAGTTCCACCACTTGCTGCCGGAATTCACAGCGCTGGAAAACGTCTGCATGCCGTTGCTGATCGGCAAGACTGCGATCCCGGAAGCGCGTCAGCGTGCCACCGCGTTACTGGAGCGAGTAGGGCTGGGCCATCGCCTGGAGCACAAACCGTCGGAGCTGTCCGGTGGCGAACGCCAGCGTGTGGCCATCGCCCGCGCCCTGGTGAACAATCCTGGCCTGGTGATGCTCGACGAGCCGACCGGCAACCTCGACTCCCACACCGCCCAAGGTATTCAGGATTTGATGCTGGAACTCAGCACCTCGATGCGCACGGCGTTCCTGGTGGTGACTCACGACATGAACCTGGCCCGCCAGATGGACCGCGTCCTGCATTTGCAGGAAGGTCGCCTGACAGCCATCTGATCGGCCCAAACCCGACGTCTGAAAAGACGTCGGGTCTTTTATTTTTATACGGTGCCCCAGCGAATGTTCAGACCGTTATCGATCTTTATCGGCGCGCGCTATACCCGCGCCAAGCGCCGCAATCGCTTTGTATCCTTTATCTCGATGACCTCGATGATCGGCCTCGCCCTGGGCGTATTGGCGATGATCGTGGTGTTGTCGGTGATGAACGGCTTCCAGCGCGAAATGAGCTCGCGCATTCTCGGCATGGTGCCCCACGCGACCATCGTCGGCGTGAACCCGATCGACGATTGGCAGCCAGTGGCCGCGGCAGCGATGAAAAATCCGGAAGTGACCGCCGCCGTGCCGTTCACCGAGATGGAAGGCATGCTGTCTTATAAAGGCTCGATGCAGCCGATCCAGGTCAGCGGCATCGATCCGGCGCAGGAAGGCAAGGTCTCGATCGTTGCGCAGCACATCGTGCAAGGTCGCCTCGATGACTTGAAACCCGGCGAGTTCGGCGTGGTAGTCGGTGAAATCACCGCGCGGCGCTTCCGCTTGAACGTCGGCGACAAGATCACCCTGATCGTGCCGGAAGTCAGCACCGCACCGGGCGGCATCACTCCGCGCATGCAGCGGCTGAACGTGGTCGGTGTGTTCAAGGTCGGCGCCGAGCTGGACGGCTCGATGGCGCTGATCCACATGGCGGATGCCGCGCAAATGCAGCACTGGCAACCGAATCAGGTGCAGAGCGTGCGCCTGGCGGTGAAGGATTTGTACGCGGCGCCTAAAGTGTCGAACGACATCGCCACCGCCCTCGGCGCGGGTTACAAGGCTGACGACTGGACCCACACCCAGGGCAGCCTGTTCAGCGCAATGAAAATGGAAAAAACCATGATCGGCCTGCTGTTGCTGATGATCGTCGCGGTGGCGGCGTTCAACATCATCGCAACCTTGATCATGGTGGTGAACGACAAAGGCGCGGACATCGCGATCCTGCGGACCATCGGCGCCACGCCACGTCAGATCATGGCGATTTTCATGGTGCAGGGCACGGTGATCGGGGTTGTCGGCACGTTGATCGGCGGCATTCTGGGTGTGATTGCGGCGTTGAACGTCAGTGAAATGGTGGGTTGGCTGGAACGCGTCAGCGGGCAGCATATCTTCAGTTCGGATGTGTATTTCGTCAGCAACTTGCCGTCCGAGTTGCAGGGCGGGGATGTGTTGTTGATCTGCTCCGCCGGGTTCATCTTGAGCTTTTTGGCGACGGTTTACCCGGCGTGGCGTGCGGCGAAGATCGAGCCGGCTCACGCGTTGCGGTATTCGTAACTCCTGATACCGCCTTCGCGAGCAAGCCCGCTCCCACATTAGATCTGAGTCAGCTCGATCAAATGTGGGAGCGGGCTTGCTCGCGAAGAGGCCGGCGCTGCCGGCCTCAATCCCCCTTCGGTAACTCAATCACAAACCTGGTCCACCCACTCTCCGATTTGCAACGAATCTGCCCGCCATGGGCACGGATGATCGACTGGGTGATAGCCAATCCCAATCCTGCATGTTCACTGCTGCCTTCCTGGCGCGCCGGGTCGGCCCGGTAGAAACGGTCGAACAAGCGCGGCAGCAGATCTTCCGGAATCCCGTCCCCGCTGTTCTCAACCGTCAGGCTCAAACCCTTGGGCTGATCGACAATCCGCAGCCGAACCTCGCCGTTGGCAGGCGTAAACCGCAATGCGTTATCCAGCAGGTTGGAAAGCGCCCGGCGCAACATGTTGCGGTCGCCCTCGATGTGCCCGCTGCCATCGCGGGTCAGCGTTACTTGCGCGTCCTCGGCCAGCGGCGCGAAGAACTCCAACAACAGATCTGCTTCCTCCGCCAATTCCAGCGGTTCGCGCTTGGGCATCAGCAAACCGTGGTCAGCCTTGGCCAGGTACAACATGTCATTGACCAGTTGCGCCATCCATTGCAGTTCTTCGAGGTTGCTGTGCAGCGCTTCGCGGTAATCCTCAAGCTCGCGCGGGCGGGTGAGGGTGACCTGGGTATGGGTCAGCAGGTTCGACAGTGGCGTGCGCAGTTCATGGGCAATGTCGGCGGAGAAGGCCGAGAGCCGTTGAAAAGAGTCGTCGAGACGTCCGAGCATGGCGTTGAAGTTGTGGGCCATTTCCGCAAGTTCTGGCGGCATGTTCTCTTCCGGCAACCGCGCATTCAGCGATTGCGCAGAAACGCCGCTGGCCACTGCACTCATGCGCCGCAACGGACGTAGACCGCTGCGTGCCGCCCAGGCCCCGAGCAGCGCGGTGGCCAGGGCCGAGAGGCCAACGGTCAGCCAGATCAGATGCTGCATGCGTTGCAGAAAGTGCTGGTGATGGGTGATGTCCAGCAGCAGGGTCAGTTGCGGTGAGTCGGGTTTGTCCAGGTACAACGGCGCATTCAGGACGCGATAGTCAGTGCCGTCGTCGTTCACGGTCGACAAGCCCGGTTTTTGCGGGAGTTCCTTGGGCAAATTCGAGGCGCTGTCGTACCAGCGCTGGCCATCACTGCCAGTAATACGCAGCGACAGATCGGCCTGTCGGCTCAGTTCATCCGCAAGCTTTGCCTTGCTTTCACTGGACTGAATGTCGTGTAGCGCCCGGCGCAAACCGATCAACTTGCCGTCCAGCAACTGCTGATCGAGTTCGATGAAGTGGGCTTCGCTGGCGCGGCTGAACAACACCCCGGCGAATAACGAAACCACCGCCGTGCAGGCCGCAAACAGCAGCGCAAGGCGATTACTCAAGGACAGTCGGCGCATCAGGCGTCGCGCTCTTCAAGGACGTAACCCATGCCGCGCACGGTGTGGATCAGCTTGTTGGGGAATTCGTCGTCGATCTTCAGGCGCAGCCGTCGGATCGCCACTTCGATGACATTGGTGTCACTGTCGAAATTCATGTCCCACACCTGGGAAGCGATCAACGATTTGGGCAGCACTTCACCTTGCCGGCGCAGGAGCATTTCAAGCAGGGCGAATTCCTTGGCGGTCAGGTCGATGCGCTGGTCGCTGCGTTCGACCCGGCGGCGGATCAGGTCCAGACGCAGGTCGGCCAGTTGCAGGCAGGTTTCCTGAGGCGTGGCACTACCACGACGCAACAGGCTGCGGACTCGGGCCAGCAGTTCGGAGAAGGCGAAAGGTTTGACTAGGTAGTCGTCGGCGCCGAGCTCCAGGCCGTGAACCCTGTCCTCCACCGCGTCTCGCGCCGTCAGAAACAGTACCGGCGTGTCGAGACCCGCACTGCGCACCGCTTGCAAGATTTGCCAGCCATCACGGCCGGGCAGCATCACATCGAGGATCAACAAGGCGTAATCGCCGGTCAGCGCCAATTGCTGGCCGGTACTGCCGTCGGCCACCAGTTCGGTATTGAAGCCAGCCTCGGTAAGGCCCTGGCGTAAATAATGCCCGGTTTTGGTCTGGTCTTCGACGATCAGCAGTTTCATGGGTAACTCTGGGTAAATGGAACGAAAGCTTTATACCGTGGGCGGCCGCAAGGGAGGCCAACCTGACAAAGTTGTAATCTGGCTGTCAGGTTGCGGGCAGGCGTGTCAGTTTAGAGTTTTCCACAGGCTGAACCTTATCTTGTTGGAGTACGACTATGTTTTTGCGCAATCGTCTGGTGTTGGCCGCGTGTTTGCTGGTACTGGGTTCGCCGGTATGGGCCTCGCCCGCGCAGACTTACGACTTCGGTCAACCGGCCGCGGCGGCCAAAGCCAGCCGCAGCGTGGAAGTGGTGATGGGCGATATGTCGTTCGATCCGAAGACCATCGAGGTCAAGGCTGGTGAGACCATTCGTTTTGTGTTGGTGAATAAAGGCCAGTTGCTGCACGAATTCAACCTCGGCGATGCGGCGATGCATGCCGCACACCAGCAGGAAATGTTGAAGATGCAGCAGAACGGAATGCTGACTCCTACAGCGATGAAGGAAATGGACCACGGTTCGATGGCCGGTATGGATCACGGCTCGACGGATCACGGCATGAAGCACGACGACCCCAACAGTGTTTTGGTGCCGCCGGGCAAAACCGCCGAGCTGACCTGGACCTTCACCAAGGCGACCAACCTGGAATTTGCCTGCAATATCCCTGGCCACTATCAGGCTGGCATGGTCGGCAAACTGACAGTCAGTCAGTAAGCACTCAAAGGCGGACGCAAAGGCTGATAGAATCCGCTGATTCTTCAGTCAGGTTTCCGCCATGCATCCCGCAGCCGAACATTCGCCGCTGGGCAAATCCAGCGAATACATCGCCACCTACACGCCGTCCTTACTGTTCCCGATCCCGCGCACCGCGAAATGGGCCGAGTTGGGGCTGACAGCGGACACGCTGCCGTATAAAGGCGTGGACTTCTGGAACTGCTTCGAGCTGTCGTGGCTGTTGCCGTCGGGCAAGCCCGTGGTGGCGATCGGTGAATTCAGCATCCCGGCGGATTCGCCGAACATCATCGAATCCAAGTCGTTCAAGCTGTACCTCAATTCCCTGAACCAGACGCCGTTTGCCGACACTGCGAGCCTTGAAGCCGTGTTGGTGAAAGACCTGTCGGCGGCTGCCGGTAAACCGGTCGGCGTGCGGATTCGCAGCCTCAAGGACGTTGAGGCGGAAGGCGTCGTGGCGTTGCCGGGCGTTTGCGTTGATGACCTGGACATCAGCGTCAGCAACTACGAACACCCGCGTCCGGAACTGCTGCGTTGCGATGATTCGCGCATTGTCGAAGAGAGCGTGCACAGCCATTTGCTCAAGTCCAATTGCCCGGTCACCAGCCAGCCGGATTGGGGCAGTGTGGCGGTCGAGTACCGTGGCGCGGCACTGGATCACGCGAGTTTGCTGGAGTACATCGTGAGCTTCCGTCAGCACTCGGACTTCCATGAGCAATGCGTGGAGCGGATCTTCCTCGACCTGCAGCGGTTGCTGAAACCGGAGAAATTGACGGTGTATGCGCGGTATGTGCGGCGTGGTGGGTTGGATATCAACCCGTATCGCAGTACTGAAACGGTCCAACTGCCGAACCACCGTCTGGTCCGCCAGTAAGATCAAGATCAAAAGATCGCTGAAAACGAAAAAGCCCCGCTATCACTGGCAGGGCTTTTTTGTATCTGGCGGGTTCAGATCCCGATGTTGCCCAGGGTCTGCACAATGTTGCGTAAGGTGCCGGCAATGGCCGGGTGTTCCAGTTCGAAGCGTTCGACAGCCAGGTTCACGCCATCGGCGAGGTTGGAGTCTTTGGTCTTGGTTTCCAGTTCAATCTCAAGTTCGATCTGTTGCATCAGCGCGTGCAGGTCATCGCGCTCGGCTTCGGACAGCGGCGGATTCTGTTCCAATTGCTCGCGCAGGGTATTGAGCTGTTCTTGCAGTTCGCGGGCAGGCATGGCGTTCTTCCTTTTATCGATAGGCACTGGCATAGACCGCAGCAGCACGCCAAAGGTCTATGGCTGGTCTTTAGATTAATCCACTCCCGGGCAACCTGCATGATCTCTGTCAGGGCTTTTCGCCCTTGAGTCGGCGCAGGCTGATGTCCGCCAGGCAGGTATCGAGTTCACCGAGGTGATCAATCACCGAATGTACCCCTAAACCAAACAGCTGCATCGTCGCCTTGCCCCGCAGGTGTTCGCGGTCCTTTTTGCTCAAGGCTTGCCATTCGTTCGGCGCCAGCCCGCACAGCGAACCGCAGGACGCCAAGCCAATGGTCCACAACCCGGCATTGAGCCCGGCCTGCAGCAATCGCGGTTCGCCGCTGACCAGCACGCAGCCGTCCAGTCGCTCGACATTCAACGCCATTAACGCTTGCCAGCAGGCGTTTGGAGCCGGCCATGGATTGATTGTTGCTGGATGTTGCGAAGGTTTGATCCACGCTGGCAGGGCGGCAGCAAGGGCTTGGCTGAGGGCAGGGGAGAGTTCATCCAGCCAGGCGCAGGGGATTTTCTGACGCTGCAAGCTGTGCAGGCTATCCAGGGCACCGGGGGTGACCTCGGCGTGTTCGGCGCAGGGCGCGCCCGGCTGGCGCGTACGGGCGCCAAAATCCACCAGGCAACCACTGAGTCCGAACAGTACGGCAGTCAGGCTGAGTGCGGCGTCAGGCAAGGCTTCGGCATGCGACATATCAACGTCCCTGAAATAGCGACAAGACTATGGGAGGACGGTGACAGTTGAGTGACATTGATGTGAATTGCTCTCAGTCATTTTGCAACATCCGCAAGCCGACTCATGCGACGCTGACTAAACTCGCTTTTCCGTCTTATACTAGCCGTCTTAACGCTTGGGCCGCGCGCCCGCGCCAGTACAATCCAAGGAGTTTTTCTATGCGCTGGAGCAATCAACTCGCTCAGCTTTGTGTGTGTGCCAGCGTGTTGCTGGTTCCGTTTGCCGCTCAGGCAGCTTCGGAAGACGATCCTTGGGAAAGTGTCAACCGCCCGATTTACCAGTTCAACGACTTTGTCGACACCTACGCGCTGAAGCCGATTGCTCAGGGCTACGACTACGTGACGCCGCAATTCCTGGAAGATGGTATCCACAACATGTTCCGCAACGTCGGTGACGTGACCAATCTGTTCAACAACGTGTTGCAAGCCAAGCCACATGCTGCTGGCGTCGATACCGCACGTATCCTGCTCAATACCACTTTTGGTCTGGCAGGCTTCTTCGATGTAGGCACCAAAATGGGCCTGAACCGCAGCGACGAAGACTTCGGTCAGACCCTCGGTCATTGGGGCGTTGGCAGTGGTCCGTACGTGATGCTGCCATTGCTCGGCCCAAGCACCCTGCGAGACGCACCGTCCAAGATTGTCGATGGCTACACCGGCCCGTACCCGTACATCAACGATATTCCGGTGCGTAATTCGGTATTCGGCCTGAACATCGTCGACACCCGTGCCAGCTTGCTGTCGGCCGAGAAGCTGATCAACGGCGACAAGTACATCTTCATCCGCAACGCTTACCTGCAGAACCGCGAATTCAAAGTCAAAGACGGCCACGTCGTAGACGATTTTTGATTTAAAGCGGTAAAACGAAGAAGGCGGCCATTGGCCGCCTTCTTTCGTTGTGGATTGGTGGTTATTTCATTTTCAAGATTGTAAGCCCGAGTTTCTGACTTTCGCCGTCCTGTTCCTTCACCCACACCACTTCGGTGTCGGCTTCAAGGCCCTTGAGGGCGGTGTGATCGGAATCGATCCGTACGCTCAGCCGGTCCCCGACCTTGAACAAGCGTGGTGCCTCAACCTGCATGCCACTGCTGGAAAGGTCGATGCAGACGGCTGGCACCTCATCGCCTTCGTGAATCAGCGACACATCGGCATCGACCCGCATGCGGATGAAATCGCGCTTTTCGCTGTAGTCCCGATCGGTTTGACTCATGGGCTTCATCCTTCCATTGGGTTACGGTTTTGCCTGTTCTTATAACTCCCGGTGATTTGACAAGTAAAGACGTCAAGCGACCATCGGCGTGAGCTTGAAACGCCCCGCGGATGGGAGTACCGTCTGCGCCTTAGAAGGGCACCTTTGGTGGACCTGTGTGTAGGGCAAACGCTCGAAAACAGTGCAACAGAGAGGCTAGAAAGCGAATCCAGTAGTACGAGCCGGGATAAAACCCTTGCCTGCTACGCCAACCTAATTCTGGCGCCGTTTGCCCACATGCCAAAAACCAGTGCCACGCTGCTGATAATCGATGATGACGAAGTAGTGCGCGCGAGCCTCGCCGCCTATTTGGAAGACAGTGGTTTCAGTGTCCTGCAAGCCAGCAATGGCCAGCAGGGTCTTCAGGTATTCGAGCAAGACAAGCCCGACTTGGTCATCTGCGATCTGCGCATGCCGCAGATGGGCGGACTCGAACTCATTCGCCAGGTCACCGAGCTGTCGCCTCAAACCCCGGTTATCGTGGTATCGGGTGCCGGCGTGATGAACGATGCGGTCGAGGCCCTGCGCCTGGGCGCGGCGGACTACCTGATCAAGCCTCTCGAAGATCTGGCTGTGCTCGAGCACTCTGTGCGCCGGGCCCTGGATCGTGCGCGCCTGCTGCTGGAAAACCAGCGCTACCGCGACAAGCTCGAAAAGGCCAACCGCGAGCTCGAAGCCAGCCTGAACCTGCTCCAGGAAGACCAGAACGCCGGTCGCCAGGTGCAGATGAACATGCTGCCGGTCAGTCCCTGGACCATCGATGAGTTTCAGTTTGCTCACCAGATCATCCCGTCGCTGTACCTGTCGGGTGATTTCGTCGACTACTTTCGGGTCGACGAACGTCGGGTAGCCTTCTACCTGGCGGACGTTTCCGGTCATGGCGCCTCTTCAGCCTTCGTTACTGTGCTGCTGAAATTCATGACCACACGCTTGCTGTTCGAATCCAAGCGCAATGGCACATTGCCGGAATTCCAACCTTCAGAGGTCCTTGGTCATATCAACCGAGGCCTGATCAGTTGTAAGCTGGGTAAACACGTCACAATGGTCGGTGGTGTCATCGACGAGGAGACAGGTTTGTTGACCTATAGCATCGGCGGTCATTTGCCCTTGCCTGTGTTGTACACGCCAGACAGTGTTCGTTATCTGGAAGGGCGTGGTCTGCCGGTGGGCCTCTTTAACGAAGCCACCTACGAAGATCACGTGATGGAGTTGCCACCGACGTTCAGCTTGACGCTGATGTCTGATGGCATCCTGGACCTTTTGCCAGAACCTACACTCAAAGAGAAAGAAGCGGCGTTGCCCCAACGGGTCAAGGCTGCGGGCGGCACCCTGGATGGGCTGCGGCAGGTTTTTGGATTGGCCACGCTAGGGGAGATGCCGGATGATATCGCCCTGTTGGTGTTGAGCAGGAATCTTTAATGAGTACCGGTAGAATCCAGTTCGCCGAGCAGGATGGCACCTTCGTCCTTAAGTTCGTCGGTGAAGTTCGCCTGACCCTGTGTTCGGCGTTGGATGCGACTATTGAGCGGATCTTCACGGCGTTGAACTTCAACGCGATCGTGATCGACCTGACCGAAACCCGCAGCATCGACAGCACCACGTTGGGCCTGTTGGCCAAACTGTCGATCCTGTCGCGGCAGAAGGTCGGCCTGCTGCCGACCGTCGTCACCACCCACGAAGACATCACCCGTCTGCTGCAGTCCATGGGCTTCGAGCAGGTGTTCAACATCGTTGACCGCCCGATCCCGTGCCCTGAGTGCTTGACCGACCTGCCAGACCAGGATCAGTCCGAAGAAATCGTACGGATCAAAGTGCTTGAAGCACACAAGATCCTCATGGGCCTCAACGACTCCAATCGTGAAGCGTTCCATGATCTGGTGAATGCTTTAGAGCGTCATTGATCCCCGGCCATCCGCTGGCCTGTGGCGAGGGAGCTTGCTCCCGCTGGGCTGCGAAGCGGCCTTAAAACCATTCACCTCGTTACGTCAGTCAAATCCCAGTTAGCCGGATTACGAATGCTGCGCAGTCGAGCGGGAGCAAGCTCCCTCGCCACAGGTCCTCATCTGCCTCAACGCCGCACAAACACCAGCGCATAAAAAAGGGCGAACCTGTGAGGGTTCGCCCTTTTTGCATTGCCTCGAACTAGATCACAGCTTGGCTTGCAGCAGCGCCTCAAGCTTCTCTTGATCCCGAGCAAACTGACGAATCCCCTCAGCCAGTTTCTCGGTCGCCATAGCGTCTTCGTTGGACAACCAACGGAACTGCGCTTCATTCAAGTTCAAACGCGCTTCCCCGGCATGCCCTGGCGCCAATTTGCGCTCCAGCTTGCCGTTATCCGCTGCCAGTTTCTCCAGCAGGTCCGGGCTGATGGTCAGGCGATCGCAACCGGCCAACTGCTCGATCTGATTCAGATTACGGAAGCTCGCGCCCATCACTACGGTTTTGTAGTCATTGGCCTTGTAGTAGTTGTAGATGCGCGTCACCGACTGCACACCCGGATCATCCGCGCCGGTGTAGTCGTTGCCGTTGGCCTTCTTGTACCAGTCGTAGATGCGACCCACGAACGGCGAAATCAGGAACACACCCGCATCAGCACACGCCGCAGCCTGAGCGAAGGAGAACAGCAGGGTCAGGTTGGTCTGAATGCCTTCCTTTTCCAGAATCTCGGCGGCACGGATGCCTTCCCAGGTGGAAGCGATCTTGATCAGTACGCGGTCGCGGCCGATGCCGGCTTTGTCGTACAGCTCGATCAGACGGTGCGCGCGCTTCAATACGGCGTCAGTGTCGAACGAAAGGCGCGCGTCCACTTCAGTGGAAATGCGGCCAGGGACCACTTTCAGAATTTCTTGACCTACCGCAACGCCAAAACGGTCGCTCGCCAGGCCCACATCGCCCTTGCAGTCGTGAACGCAAGCGTTCAGCAACTCGGCATAACCGGGAATGGCGGCCGCTTTGAGCAGCAGGGAAGGGTTGGTGGTAGCGTCCACGGGTTTTACGCGAGCGATTGCTTCGAAGTCGCCGGTGTCGGCAACGACGGTAGTGATTTGTTTGAGTTGTTCCAGCTTGGAAGTCATGGGCGTGCTCTGTCCTATGGGTCTGATGACATTACCCGAGCGCTGACAGCCACTCAAGGGCGTGTGTGCGTATCAATGGCCCCAGCGGCAACATCCGCGAAACGGGTGTTTGAATGGCGGGGCGCGGTATCGGTAAATACGATGCCAAATCAGACCACAGGTTCAACGCAGCTGACGGTTAGCGGGAATTAGACTTGCAAGTCGTAAAGGAGTAGACGCCGTAAGCCATGCGGGTTGGAAATCGTTTACCCGTTCGGCACCTGCGTGGGGGATCAGTAGTGCTTAGGGGATCAGCATATTCGAAAGGGGCTCTCCTATATTGCGCTCAGCATCTGTCGTCACGAACGCGCTTTCATCCATGAGCATCATCCATCGTCTCAATGCTTTTGTTTTGAAAGGATGGCGGAGCTGGCTTCAAAGTCTAGCTCCAGACGCTATCGCCAGTGCCAAGCGCTTCAAAATGTACCGGCCTTGCATGCAAGGTCGGTAATGACTTCAAACAGCTTCTTCAATTTCTTCCTGGGCTTCAAGTTCAAGCTGGTGTCGGGTCCATTGCTGCTCAATAACCGGATTTTCTCGGATTTGTTGCTCGATCCGGATGGTCTCGCGGTACTCGTGGGCTTCAGCAGTCATGGTCCATAGTGTTTCAACGCCCAGACTTTCCAGCTCAGTACGGATTTCGGCAAGCTCCAGACGGAAGAACTCTTTACGCGGGTTAACCTTGTTCATCTGGCGACGAAGGAAATGCCTATGCAAGGTCTTTTCGAGGCCCGGTGCATCATCGCTGAAAATCATTGCATGCACATCAAACTCAAACGGAACACTGGCGTCGCCTAGTTCGCGGATTCGATCTTTCGGTTCCAGGCGGCGAGTCATGCCGATCTTGAATACCTCTTCCCCGAACGATCCGACGTTGGAAATGACGTATACGTGACCTGCCCGCGTTTGCTGAGCCATGGAAAGTGCTCGCTGATTCTTCTCCTCGGCTACCTGAAGCTTATATTCCAGTTCTCGGAGTTTGGCTTCGTATTCGGCGCGTTGTGCATCATTGGCCGTAGCGACTTGTTGCAGCACTTTATCCATCGCTTTCTTGATGGTTTCTTCTTCCTTGGCTGCGTCTTTTATTGCACGTTCGAATTCTCGGCGAGCTTTTTCCTCTTCGCGAATTTGTTCGCGCAATTGGCGTTGTTCCTCGCGTTCCTGTTCTTTCAGCGCTCGAGTGGTGGCGGCCCATTTAAGCTCTTCGAGGCGAGATGCCAGGTATTCTTCGGTAATTCGGGCGTTTCTGAAGGCGGTGCCGTTGTGATTGACCATCGCAAATGCATCCCGGATTTCTTGCTCGAGTTTTCCGTGATTGTCAGCCTTGTTTCTTGAAAGGATCGAATCGACTTTGCCGTTGAAAGCATCGATCACAAAGCGGATGGCCGTGCCTTTGCGGTTGGCTTCTGCATAATCGCAGGCAGCCGCTCTGCCAGCCTTGACCATGCCTCGACTCGCATCGCGTGCGGCTTTGAGTTTTTGTCCTGCTTCGGTAAATGAGAATTCCTCGGCGAGGTCATCGAGTAGGTTGTAGGTAGGAACGATGTAGGCATCGCCGTAACCTTCGATGATGTTCTTCATTGCTCGAGCGGTATCCGCAAATTCCTTCGCTCGGCTCATGGCGGTGTAAGCATCGCCAGCAATTTCTTCAGCACGTTTATTTGCTTGCTCAATGATTCTGTCGGCTGTCGCGCGAGCCTCTTCCAGATTTCGTTCGGATTGCGCAATTCTGGCCTTTGCAGCCTGATTCGCGTCCTGGCGCTCTCGGGAGGCATCCTGTTTAGCGTTAGCCAATTCGGCTTCTGCTTCCGCAATGAGTTTTTTCGCCCATCCTTCAGCGTCAATAATGTTTTGATACTTTGACAAAGCCGTGATTCGATTCAAGAGTTCGGTTTTTTCTTGGTTTTGACCAAAAATAACCTCGTCTCGCTGTCGAAGCTCTACTGTCAGCTTGGCTATAGTTCTTGCCGCTTTGAACCGAAAAATCAAAAGGGTAAGAATGCAAACAGCAGAAATGATGAGCAATAGCTCCATGTGATCCCTCACAGATGGTTCGATTGTGGTTGGAGTCGGACGCTATCCTTAAGCCATCATTCTGTCCACCTTCATTCTGATGCCATATTTTTCCATAGCGATTAGCGCGGCAGCTGACTGCCGCTTAACGCTACCACGGTCAAATTATTCAGCACTGTCTCAGCCATTTCGAGTCTGAATCGATTCAACGCTGAGGTGAAATGAACCTCTTCAAACATGTCGTCGCTGGCGATCAACGCCCCTCAAGCAACTCCGCCGCCTGATCCAGCAATGCCAAAGGCTCTTTAGCCTTGTGAATATCCACCGACAACAACTGCCGAAACTTGCGCGCCCCCGGAAAACCGGTGCCCAGCCCGAGCACATGCCGAGTGATATGGTGCATCGAACCGCCTGCATCGATGTGCGCGGCTATATAAGGTCGCAGCTGCGCCAGTGCCTCGGCCCGGGTGATCACTGGCGCCGTACTGCCGAACAACTGCTGATCCACCTCAGCCATCACATAAGGATTGTGATACGCCTCACGGCCCAGCATCACGCCGTCAAACGTCTGCAAATGCTCGTGACAGGCCTCCAGCGTCTTGATCCCGCCGTTGAGAATAATCTCCAACTCCGGGAAATCCTTCTTCAACTGCGCCGCCACGTCATAGCGCAGCGGCGGAATGTCCCGATTCTCCTTCGGCGATAACCCCTCCAGAATCGCAATCCGCGCATGCACCGTAAAACTCGTGCACCCGGCATCCCGAACCGTGCCGACGAAATCACACAACTGCTCGTAACTGTCCCGCCCATTAATCCCGATCCGATGCTTCACCGTCACCGGAATCGACACCGCATCGCGCATCGCCTTCACACAATCGGCCACCAACTTCGGATGCGCCATCAACACCGCGCCAATCATGTTGTTCTGCACCCGATCACTCGGGCAGCCGACATTCAGGTTTACCTCGTCGTAGCCATGGTCCTGAGCCATGCGTGCGCAAGCGGCCAGGTCGAGGGGGACGCTGCCGCCGAGTTGCAGGGCTAACGGGTGTTCGGCTTCGTTGTGGCGTAGGAAACGGTCGTGATCGCCGTTGAGCAGCGCGCCGGTGGTGACCATCTCGGTGTAGAGAAGAGCGTGTTTGGATAGTAGGCGTAGGAAGAAGCGGCAATGTCTATCGGTCCAATCCATCATCGGTGCGACGGAGAAGCGGCGGGAGAGCGGGGTGGGTGCGGCGGCGATTGGGGGCATTAGGGGTCTGAAGTGGGTAGGGCTGAAAGGCGGGAGTTTATCAGGATTGGGGTTGTGGGGCTCAAGCGAGTTTTGGGTGCTGAAGAACATGGCGTAAATAAATCTGTCCCGGTTTTTTGGATGGTTTTAGATGGATTGGGATATTCCGAGGGGCGCCAGTGTTTTAGGTCTCCGGGACAGGAACTCGGCACGACGTTATACCCATTTACACGGCTGGGGTGACCACTACTCAATGGCTTTGGCTGGAGAAGATTGTTGAGGTACCAGGTCGAAAGAGCAATGCATCCCGAATGAGTTGTCGGCGATCCTGAAGAAATTCGGATCGAATTTGAACGCCTGGTACCCGGTCAGTTGCCTGGCGTTCATTGCGTCGTAATCACATGGCTGCGTGGAAAATCTCCTCGATTTGCGCCTGTTCTGCGGGTCGAGGGTTAGTGAAGCCGCACGCGTCTTTCATGGCATTGGCCGCCAGTGTTGGAATGTCATCTGCCTTGACTCCCAGTTCAGCCAAACCACTCGGAATGCCGACATCCGAAGACAATTTACGGATGGCAGCAATGGCCACCGCAGCGCCTTGTTCGTGGTCAAGATGTTGGGTATCAAGCCCCATCGCCTTTGCTACGTCGTTCAGGCGAACCGGGCAAACGCTGGCGTTGAAGCTCTCGACGTGAGGCAGCAATATCGCGTTGCAGACACCGTGCGGCAGGTCATAGAACCCCCCCAGTTGATGTGCCATGGCGTGCACGTAGCCAAGGGAGGCATTGTTGAACGCCATGCCGGCCAAAAACTGTGCGTAGGCCATGTTTTCCCGCGCCTGCATGTTGCTGCCGTCGGTAACCGCGTCGCGCAGATTCGCAGAGATCAATTCCACGGCCTTGAGTGCGCAGGCATCGGTAATTGGCGTGGCCGCGGTTGAAACGTAGGCTTCGATGGCGTGGGTCAAGGCGTCCATGCCGGTGGCGGCGGTCAGGCCTTTAGGCATGCCGGCCATCAATGAGGGATCGTTAACCGACAACAGTGGTGTCACGTTACGGTCGACGATGGCCATTTTCACGTGGCGGGTTTCGTCGGTGATGATACAAAAGCGGGTCATCTCACTGGCTGTGCCCGCCGTGGTATTGATGGCAATCAGTGGCATTTGTGGCTTGGCAGATTGATCGACACCTTCGTAGTCACTGATATGTCCGCCATTGGTGGCGCACAAGGCAATGCCCTTGGCACAGTCATGGGGAGAGCCCCCACCCAGGGAGATGATGAAGTCTGCGCGGCTGAGCTTGAGTTGCTCCAGACCTTTTTCGACGTTGCCAACAGTCGGATTTGGCTTGGCACCATCGAATATGGTTGCGTTGATGTCCTGAGCTGAAAGCAGTTTGGCGACGTTGTCCGCGATCCCGGCTTTTGCCAGCCCGGCGTCGGTTACGATTAGTGCATGACGAAAGCCATATTTGCGAATAGCGTCCATGGCTTCATCAAGACTGCCTATGCCCATCATGTTTACGGATGGGATGAAGAACGTGCTGCTCATAATTAGCCCTCACTTTAGTGGTTACTGGCCTGGGCGACCGGTGGTGCACTTATCAATAGGGATTCATCCTAGGAGTGAAGGCGTGAGGGTTAAATAGTCCTTTAGGCCGGGCAGAGGGGGTCATTGGTTGTAATGGCTCGATAGGGTGCGACTCTGATCGAATTCTGTAGCGGACGGAGCGAGCAGTGAGTGCAAAGGTTGTGTGGCGTTTACAAACGCAGCACAGAAAATTCATTTTTTACTGCACATATCCACATCATTCTGAGTCTTCAGATCCGTCTCGATCCCCAACCGATATTTGCAGTAGTCAATAATCCACCTCCGTTGCTCTTCCGTCAGGCGTTCCACTTTTCGAATTTCGCCATCATTGGCGTGGATGTTGTAGAACTTGATTTGCAAAGTGGGGTGTTTCTTTATGAAGGGGATGGTTTCTACGTCTCCGTCTTCAAGGGCGTTGTAGTACCCGATGTTCAATATGCCTGACAAAATCAGCAGGGCAACAGCGATCAGTTTTTTCATCCTTGAGCCCATGTAGGGGTAGTTTCCGGCAAGGTAATTGCCCGTGCGGTCATACGTGTTTCAGAATTTCCTTCCAGATGTACCCATAGCTATACCGCAACCAAGCTACCTTCAATTTATCGACAGCACGACGAACCCGACTCGCCGCTCGGGCATTCAGCGCTTGGTCGATCTCACTCAGCAGCGAGTCATCCTCAAACCCCGTCCAGACAGGTGGAACGGGAGTTTCCAGGTTCCAGAAGCACACCGGTGCTACTTCTGAATACAGGATGTTTTCCACAATCTTTAAGTCGTAAGGCCGAATGCGCTCGGCGATGTAGGCATAGTCGACGTGGTTGTCTACAAACGCATCTGCCAACGCTATCCGTACGTTGGTTTTCTCTTCCGGGGTCAAGGCCGATGCTCCTCTGGTTCGCTTCCAGCATATCTATAGCACGAGTCATGAAACACGATTAGTCGGCCAACTCCGGACTCAACGTCCCCAACCAAGCCACCAACCCCGCAATCAATACTGCCCTTGAGTGTGTTCCTGACCCGCAGCTTGGACACAGGGAAGAGCACTTGACGGGGAGGCTAGCGAGCGCTGCCTTTCAGCAGGCTGAGGCGGGGATTACGGTTTTGTTAGTTTGCCGGGTTCAGGCATGGAGGAGGGCGAGCCAATGCGGTCGCCCATTTTTATGTGCGGTTACGGTTTGGAGACATCCGCCACCGTCGCACCACCGCAATTCACAATTGCTGACTTCGTCAGCCAGCGTTGATCCGGGTAATACGAAAACAACAACTGCCCATCCTTCATCGAATCGATCAGCCGATGCGCAATCGCCGGCCGCACCGCCGGGCATCCCAGGCTGCGACCGATCCGGCCATTGATACGCGCAAGTTTAGGGCTGACATACGGAGCGCCATGAATCACGATTGCCCGGTCAAACGCATTGTCGTTAAACCCGGGCTCCAATCCTTCCATTCGTAACGAATAGCCGTTGTGCCCCAGATAACTCGATTGAGTCCGATACAAGCCAAGGCTGGAGGCGTTGCTTTCATTCTGATTGGAGAACTCGCTGGCCATGTTTTCGCCGCTGTTGCGACCGTGTGCCACCAGTTCATGAAACAGCAACTTTCGCTTCTTTAAATCGAACACCCAGAGGCGTTGTTCGGTCGAAGGCAATGAGTAGTCGATAACGGCGAGTCGTTGAGCCGGGGCTGCACCTTTGGCAATGCGACATTGCGTGGCACGTACGGCCAGGTTTATGACGTTGGCGTTAGCGCCAGGAGCCGCTTTGGCGAGGGCGGCGGCAAGAGAATCGGCGTACGCTGCTGGTATTGACGTTACCGCCAACAGCAGGGCCGAGCATAGAAAGCCAAAGCGGGTTAGCGCCATAGAGATGTCTCATCAAGTTATTTCGAGTTTAGCAGCGCTTTCGCCAAGTGCTTAATGCAGGAGATTAAGGATTATCCATGGGGCAACTTTCAAGGTTATTCGTCATAAGCCATGCCTTTATTATGGTCTTTCTGATCAGCGGCGGGGCGTTCGCTGAAACTTCGCCGATTGCGCCGGAAACTGCACCGATCAGCATGATCGAGGCGATACCCGACGACAACGTCGCCCAAGAGATTCACGCGGTGCTGGAACCGATGATCACGGCCTTCCCGCCGCTGATGACTCGCCCGCGGCATCAACGGATAGACGTTAATCGTGTGGTCCTGGATTTTTACACCCATCGTCAATTTCGGGCAGCCTGGACCAACCCGGATGATGTTGCCCAATTGTTGAAAAGCCTCAACGACACGCAGATCGATGGGCTGGAGCCTGCGGATTTCCGTATCGATGATTTGGCCATGGCTCAGGCGTCGATGCAGAACACGGCGCCAACGCCTGCACAGCAAGCTGCCTTCGACCTCGCGGCGACCCGCACTTACATCACCGCACTGCTGCAATTGCGCCGGGGCAAAGTCGATCCTTCTCGGTTAGACATGCATTGGAACTTTGACCTTGCCGGCGTCGACCCCCGGGCCGACGTGAATAACTTCTTCATCGCACTGGACACCCATGATGTCGCCCGCGCCTTCGCGCAGGCACCGCCGCAAGAGGCGGTGTATGGCGGTTTACGTGAGGCGTTGGCGCAGTTGCGCAAAGTCCGTGACAGAGGCGGCTGGCCGAAGGTTGCCGCCGGGCAGAAGCTTACGCCGGGGATGGACGATCCTGCCGTCGGGCAGTTGCGTGCCCGCTTGGTGGCAGGTGGTTATCTGGAACCGCAAAAAGGCAAACGCACCGATTACGATGGTGCTGTGATCGCGGCGGTGAAGAAGTATCAAACCGAGCAATACCTGGGGGCGGACGGCGTGGCCGGGGCGACGACCCTAGCCGCGTTGAACGTGCCGGTACAGGCGCGTATCGACCAGGTGCGGGTCAACATGGAGCGGGCGCGCTGGCTGCTTTATAAGCTGCAAGGTACGTTCGTGATTGTCGATATTGCTGGCTATAAGGTGGCGCTGTACCGCGACGGCCAGCCGATCTGGCGATCCCGAGTGCAGGTCGGCAAACCGTTTCGCAGCACGCCGATCTTTCAGGCCGAGATTACCTACGTCACGTTCAACCCCACCTGGACCGTGCCGCCGACGATTCTGAAAGAAGACGTCTTGCCGAAGATTTTGAGCAACCCCAACTACCTCAGCGCCAACCGTATTCGTCCGTATGATCGGGAAGGGAAGATGCTCGATCCGTCGACCATCGACTGGAGCAACCCGCGTGGCATCACCTTGCGCCAGGATGCAGGGCCGGAAAACTCATTGGGCCAGGTGGTCATCCGCTTCCCCAATGACTATGCGATTTACCTGCATGACACACCGCACCGTGATCTGTTTGCCAAGAATGTCCGCGCCACCAGTTCGGGCTGTATTCGAGTGGAGAATCCGTTGCAACTGGTGGAGTTGTTGTTCAACGATCCAGTGCGCTGGAACAGCGCCGGGATTCAAAAGCAACTGGCCAACGGGAAGACCGAGAACATCCGGCTGCCGGTGAAAGTGCCGGTGCTGTTGGCGTATTGGACGGTGGACATGGGCAACAATGGACGGGTGGCGTTTAAGCCGGACGTGTATGGCTACGATGATCCGGTATTGAAGGCGCTGAATTTTCCTGCGAAGTTGCCGGCGCTGGATTTGCAGGCGGCGAACGGGCAAGCCAAGCCATAAATCCCGAGCTGCCGAAGGCTGCGATCTTTTGATTTTGGTTTTTAAGATCAAGATCAAAAGATCGCAGCCTTCGGCAGCTCCTACGCGGGCGACGTCAACAGTTCCTTCAGGCTCCCTTTCTGAGCAACTGGCCGAGTGTTTCCAACTCACCTTTCTCCACATCCGACACCATCACAAACCGCATGTGATTCTCCTGCCAGGACACGACATTGAAGCCGCGAATAGATTGGGTTATCGGCGGTTTGTCGCTCTCAGTCGTCGGCAAGATGAAGACATTGATGATGTGCTTCGCCCGGCCATAACTCAGCGCTGCCGTGGTCTGGTGTTGCAGATAGTCCAGCCGCCCACCCAGCAATGGAAACCCCTGCGCCGAGTAGTCGAGCACCGGTGGCGAGAAATCGAGTTTGCCGGTGAACCAGGGCTTCACGGTGTGGCGGTCGGAAGACACCACATCGTTCAAATGCTCACCCATCAATGACCGCACATGGCTGGAGACGGCTTCGTCCATCAACGGTTGTTCGCTGCCAGGCGTTGCCACATAAAGCACCAGCGCCAAGGCCAGCGCCGCTGCTGAAAAGGCTGGCGCGAACCAATTTCGCCAGCGTTCGACGGTGCTGGTCCGTGGCACTACAGGAGCAAACACGCTGGCGGTCAATGACGCCGGTGCCGAGTAATACGGTGCATGCCGTTTCACACTGACCGTCAACAACCTCGCCTGATCATGCAACCGCGTGCACTCGGCACACTCGGCCAAATGCCCGGCTACTTTCGCAGTCGTTGTCGGATCCAGTTCCTTGTCCAGGTAGCCATGGATCAGCACCTGGCAAGCCGTGCAGTTGAGGTCAGTCATGGCTATGCAACTTCAATAGTTCAAGTTTGAGCATGGCGCGGGCGCGAGCCAGTCTCGACATGACAGTGCCGATGGGGATGTCGACCACCAGGGCGATGTCCTTGTAGGGCATGTCTTCGAGCTCCTTCAGAACAATGACCTCGCGAAAAATCGCTGGCAAAGCGCACAGGGCTTGCTGGACCAGTGCCGCGTTCTCCATATGAATGGCCAGCAGCTCCGGGGTCTGGCTGTGGCTCAACGCCGCGTCGTCTTCGGGGAGCTCATCGCCGATGGCGACCCAACGGTGGCCGGCGGAGGCTTTGAGCCAGGTGTAGCTTTCGTTACGCACGATGGTCAGGAACCAGGCCTTGGAATTGCCGTCGGCGAAGCGATGCAAGAACCTGAAAGCGCGCAGGGCACTTTCCTGCACGACATCGCGCGCGGCGCTGTCGTTGCCGGTGAGCCAGCGCGCGAGGTTGTAGGCGGCGTCCATGTGGGGCGCAAACAGTTCCTCAAATCGCTTCATAGTGGTTTCCGAACCGTCCTCCCCCCTTAACTGTATTGCGTGGCGATTTATTCCCGGAAAAAAACTTATTTTCCGACACGGAATAAAGACTCGCCTTGCTCGGTTGTATCTCCTGTCAGCTACATCACTGTAGTCCGCCAGCGAGGGCATACCGATGGACATTCACTCAAAATACGAACGGCGCACCGACGGTCCGCTCAACCCCGACCGCAGGACGCTGCTCAAGTGCTCCGCGTGGGCCGGGGCCGGCGTGATCTGGGCCTTGAGCGGCGGCATTCCGCGGGCCTTTGCGCTGGACGAGGCCGGCAACGCCTCCGACCCCAAAGCGCTGGCCGCGAGCACGTTCCACTTTGTGCAGATCAGCGACTCGCACATCGGCTTCAACAAAGAGGCGAACCCGGAACCGCTGAAAACCCTGCAGGTGGCCATAGACAAGGTCATTGCGCTGCCGAAACGGCCGTCGCTGATCCTGCACACCGGCGACATCACCCACCTGTCGAAACCGGAAGAGTTCGACACCGCCGCGCAACTGCTCAAGGGCTTGCCGTCCACGATTCACTACGTGCCGGGCGAGCACGACACCCTCGACGAGGGCGGCGGCAAGCTCTACCTCGAGCGCTACGGCAAGGGCACCAAGGGCAATGGCTGGTACAGCTTCGATGACCACGGCGTGCATTTCATCGCGCTGGTGAATGTCTTCAACTTCCAGGCCGGCCACGAAGCGACCCTCGGCGCCGATCAACTGGCGTGGCTGGCCGATGATTTGCGCGCCGTGTCCACCAGCACGCCCGTGGTGGTGTTTACCCATATTCCGTTGTGGACGATTTATCAGCCCTGGGGCTGGGGCACCGAGGACGGCGATCAGGCGATTGCCATGCTGCGCAAGTACGGTTCGGTGACGGTATTGAACGGGCATATTCATCAGGTTATCCAGAAGGTCGAGGGCAACATCACCTTCCACACCGCCCGCGGCACGGCTTATCCGCAGCCCGCACCAGGCACTGCGCCCGCACCGGGCCCGATGACGGTGGCGGCTGATCAATTGCGCAACTATCTGGGGATCACCGATGTGCGAGCGACACAGGGCGAGCACCCGCTGGCGCTGATCGATTCGACACTGGTTTAGGGGAGGGTTTTGAGATGAAAACGCGATTGTTGGCTGTGGTTTGCCTGATGCTGTCGATGCCGGTGTGGGCGGCGGAAGTGAAGGTCGATATCAAGGAATTCATGTTCGGCCCCAAGGATTTGATCGTGGCGGTGGGCACCAAAGTGACGTGGGTTAACGACGACCAGATCCCGCATACCGTGGCAGAAACCCACAAAGTGTTCCGCTCGGGAGCGCTGGACACCAATGACAGCTTTTCCTACGTGTTCAACACGCCGGGGGAGTTTGAGTATTTCTGTGTGCTGCACCCGCAGATGATCGGGAAGATTGTGGTCAGCCAATAAACGGGCGGCCCCGGGCTTTTTGATCAATACCGAATCACTGTGGGAGCGGGCTTGCTCGCGAAGGCGGCCTGTCAGTCGACATCATTGGTGAATGACAAACCGCTTTCGTGAGCAAGCCCACTCCCACAGTTGATTTCGTGTGGTCGACACTCAGCCTCGTGGGAGTGAGTCTGCTCGCGAAAGCAGCGTGGCAGTCGCCATCAATGTCGGATGTGAAGGCCTCTTCGTGAGCAAGCTCGCTCCCACAAGGGGAAGTGCAGGGGATCAGAGGTCCAGTCCCTCCTGTATCACCGACAGCAGATTCACTTCCGTCAGCGCCACTGCGTCCGGTTGTTGCCCGGATTGCTCGATTGCCTGCAACCACCACTGCGTTTCGCCGTGTTCGTTTACAGTTCGCAGCAGGGGGATTTCTTTGCCTTTGAGGTGAATCTCGACACGCCCTGCGCCGTCAGCGGTGAAGCGCACGATTGGGATCAAGGTGATGTGGCGGTGATTGCCTTCGATCATCAGTTGGTCAATGGCGTAGGCGTAGGTCGCGCCATCGGGGTGACGCTCGAAGACATGAGTGGGGTTTCGGCGGATGCTCAGGCCGGCCTCCAGCAGCGGCTTCAGCCAGGCTTCGATCTGGTGATACATTGCATAAACTTGGCTGGGCCAACTGTCGATCGCCTGATCGGTGCTGGTGCTCGCATCCGAGCTGGTTAGTCGGCTTTCTTTCAGTTTTGCGGCGAGCTCGTCTGCCTTACTCATTTCGGTTCCCTGTCGTGATGTAAGTGTGATCGTAGCCCTTTCAAGGTAATGCACGTTTTGCCCTGCGTCATGCGCTTGCAACACAAGCGTGACAAAAACCATCCGTTGGCCGTTCTTCGGTCAGGCATCAAATCTGTCACTGTCCCCAAGGAGTGGGTATATGAAGAAGCTTTACGCAGCCATCGCAATCCTTGCGATTACTTTCGGCAACATCGGCCTGAGTTCGGCTCGGCAATCACACCAAGGCAAAGCCCCGACCGAGTCGGTGGCGGGGGTGTTCGATTACTACTTGCTGACGCTGTCCTGGTCGCCGACGTTCTGCCTGACTCACAAAGACGACACGCAATGCTCCGGCAAAGGCTACGGCTTTGTGCTTCACGGTCTCTGGCCGCAATACGCTAAGGGCGGCTGGCCGGAGTCGTGCCCGCCGATGGTGGCGTTGTCGCCGGCCGAGCAGAAGCAGGGGCTGACGCTGTTCCCGACGCCCAAGTTGCTTGAGCATGAATGGTCCAAGCACGGCACTTGCAGTGGTCTCGGCGCCTCGGGTTATCTGGACGTGGCGGACAAGGCCGTCGGTGCGGTGAAAATCCCTGAGCAGTTGCAACCCTTCAGCACCACCACCCATTACTTCCAGGCCCAGGAAATCATCGACCTGTTCCGTCAAAGCAATCCCGGGATTGCCGCGAACGGTATCGCGGTGATCTGCAATGGCCCGCAGTTGTCGGAAGTGCGGGTATGCCTGGGCAAGGACCTGGGGTTTGGCGCGTGCGGGAAAGGTGTGAAGACCTCGTGTCGTGACGGCGATATTCGGGTGCCACCGTCGCGCTGAAATCGGTGAGTTAAAACGCAGAACCTGTGGGAGCGAGCTTGCTCGCGATAGCGGACGACCAGGCAACACACGTGTTGAATGTGAAACCGTCATCGCGAGCAGGCTCGCTCCCACAATTGATCTTCAGTGAGCACAGATTTTGTGCACGACACAGATCCAGTGTGGGAGTGAGCCTGCTCGCGAATGGGCATCCTCCAATTTCAGCCTGCTTGAAGCGGCAATCCCAGCGCCACCAAATCCTTGCGCAACTGCGCCGCGTCGAAGAACTGCACCGCGTGAAATCCTTCGCGCTGCGCCCCTTCAATGTTTGGCCGGTGATCATCAATGAACGCCGCCCGAGTACTATCCACGTCGTAGCGTGACGCCAGCAACTGGAAGATCTCCGGTGAAGGCTTGATCACGCCCTCGACGCCCGACACCAGAATCCCCTCGAATCGCTGCAAAAACTCGAAACGCTCAAGGGCAATCGGGAAGGTTTCGGCGGACCAGTTGGTCAGCGCCAGCAGCCGAATGCCGTTGGCGTGCAGTTCATCAAGGATCGCTACGGTGTCTTCGATGGCGCCGCCGAGCATTTCTTCCCAGCGTTCGCGGTAGGCGCGGATCAGCGCTTCCTGGTCCGGATGCCGGGCGATGGCTTCCTCAATCGCTTCCTGCCAGGTCCGGCCCTGGTCTTGTTGTTCGTTCCAGGCGGTGTGGCAAACCTCTGCCAGGAAGGTTTCCATGGCCTCGACGTCATCTCCGAACAACTTTTTGTAAAGGTTTCTGGGGTTCCAGCGGATAAGTACATTACCGAGATCGAAAACGGCGGTATTGATGGTGGTTGGGTGAGGGTGGGCAGTCATGTTTTTTCCTCCTTGGGCAAACTTGTCGGGACAGGGTTTGAGGCCTGTGATCCTAGCAGAGATGGTTTTCCCATTGGCCCCTGACGCCCCCGTAGACTAAGCTCACAAAAAATAAGGGCTTTGGGCCTTTCGCCCACGCCGTGCCCTCCAGGAAGCACTTTTGCCGATCCCCATTCATGACTTGCACCACGCTCCTGGTGCCCTGAAACGCCTGCCTCTGCTCAAGGCTGCGGCGCTGTTTATCGCGGCGGTGTGCCTATGCCTGTGCGGCTTGCTGTACTTGCAACTGGAGCAGTCACGCCGTCATGACCTGGCCCTGGCGCAAATCGCATCATCTAACCTCACCCGGGCGATGGCGCAGCAGGCTGAAGACACGTTTACCAAGGCCGATCTGGTGCTGACCAGTCTCGTGGACTGGATTCAGGCAGATGGTTTCGACGGTGAACAAAAGCCGCGCTTGCAAAAAACCTTCGCCCGACGGGTGCAGGCGTTGCACCAGTTGCACGGGATTTTCCTGTTCGACAAACAAGGTCAGTGGGTCGTGACCTCGTTTCAGGATTTGCCCCGGGGCTCCGGTGTAATGGATCGCGAATACTTCAAATACCACCAGCAAAACGTCTCGTCCCTGGCGCACATCGGGCCGGCGATTCGCAGTCGCGAGAACGGCGAGTGGATCATTCCGGTGACCAAGCGCATCAACGACAAGGACGGCAACTTCGAGGGCGTGTTGCTGGCCGGCATCAAGATGTCGTACTTCGATCAGTTCTTCAAAAGCTTCAGCATTGATGACCACGGGGCAATGTTTTTGGCGCTCACGGACGGTACGTTACTGGCGCGCCGACCGTTTGTTGAAGCGCAAATCGGCACCTCGTTGGCCCAAGGGGCGATTTTCCAGAAGCATCTGCCCGTCGCCACCTCTGGCAACGCGATGATCAGTTCGGTGGTCGACGACACGGTTCGCTTGTATGGCTACCGACAGTTGGAGAGTTATCCGCTGGTGGTGTCGGCGGCATCCTCCAGGGACGCGATTCTCAAGGAGTGGTACGCCACCGCGTTTCAATCCAGCGTCATTGTGGCCTTGGTGGTATTGGGCGTGGGGCTGTTCGGCTGGGTGTTCATTCATCAAGTGCGCGACGGGGGGCGGATAGAAGCTGACCTGCGCAAGGCCCAGGAAGCGCTGGAACTGATCGCGACCCATGACAGCCTGACCGGCCTGGCAAACCGGCGTCTGTTCGAACGGGCGCTGGAGATCGAATTCGGCCGTGGCGCCCGACAGGGAAGCCCGCTGAGCCTGGTGATGCTCGATATCGATTTCTTCAAGCGTTACAACGATACCTACGGCCACGTGGCCGGAGATCACTGCCTGGCCGAAGTGGCGCGAGCGCTCAAGAGTTGCTGCCATCGCAAGGCTGATCTGGCGGTGCGCTACGGTGGCGAAGAGTTCGCGGCGTTGCTGCCCGACACCGACATTCACGGTGCGATGGCGATTGCCGAGCAGATCCGCCGCAGCGTCATGGACAAGAACATCACCCACAGCGGCTCACCCACCGGTTACGTGACGGTCAGCCTGGGTTGCTATTCGTTTGTGCCAACCGGGCGCGATAGCATCGAAGTATTCATCCAGCGGGCGGACGCTGCTTTGTATCAGGCCAAGCACTCGGGACGAAACCGATCAGCGGTATTGTCGATGGAGGGCGGCGTCGAGGCGTTGATGCGTTCGGACCGGTGAATCAGTCAATCGGCTGATAGCACCCAAGGGGCGTACCTGACCCAATCATGTGTTTACAGCAGTCGACAGACCATGACTGATGTCATGGCCTGCGTTGATGCGTTCAACTGCCTTTACCGTTCCCGGCAGCGCTGGTTCCGCCGTCAGCAGGCTCCGTGCCGCCAGTGGTGCCGGCTCCCGAACCGCTGGCGCCACCGTTACTGCCAGTGGCCGGGCTGTCATTGTCCGACGTGTTACCGCCGGTGGGGGAGCTCGGGGTGTTGGTTTTATTGGGCGACGTTGTCGCGCTGCTGCTAGCGCCTGACGAGGTGCCACTGGAATCGTTGGATGCCGCGAACGTGGTTACGGACGCTGCTGACAGCACTCCGGCCAGCAACAACGCGGTGATTTTGGTATTCATCATGGTTCGTCTCCAGAAATGAGGCATTACATGATGTTGGTGTGACTCGCGGTCCGGTTTGTGCCGTTTGCGTGACGAGTGGTAGGCCCGACCGTCAACGGAACGCTGCACGTAAAAGGCAGATCGCCTCTTCTACGGTCGTGCGTCGTGCGGTTGGCGCTGGTGGCGTAAGTGTCGAGGAACACTTGAGTGGCGAGGCCGCTGATGCACAAGGCGTCAGCGGGTTGGCCCAAGCGATAGTGGAGGGGCATGGTGACGATTTCCTTTTCGTTCCAGGATTTAAGCATTGGCAAATTTCCACTGTGGGGGCGGGCTTGCTCGCGAAAGCGTCGGCACATCCAGCATTGCTGTAACTGACACACCGCTTTCGCGAGCAAGCCCGCTCCCACAGTAGATCGTGTGTTAACGGGGCTCGTATTCAGCCAGTTTCTTTTCCAGATTCTGCCTAACCAGTGGCCACTCATCATCAATGATGCTGAACCGCACCGAGTTGCGTTTGCGTCCGTCCGGCATGATCCGCTCGTGGCGCACGATGCCTTCCTGTTGTGCGCCCAGCCTGAGGATCGCGTTGCGGGATTTCTGGTTGTTTTCGTCGGTGGTGAATTGCACCCGAACGCAATCGAGCACTTCGAAGGCATGGCGCAGCATCAGGTACTTGGCTTCGGTGTTGACGAAGGTTTTCTGCCAACTGGCGCTGATCCAGCTACTGCCGATTTCGAGCTTGCGGTTGAGCCGGTCGACTTTCCAGAAGCGTGTCGAGCCGATGACCTTGCCCGTGTCCTTGAGCACAATGACGAACGGCAGGACGCTGCCGGCATCGCGTCCGTCGAGGGCTTTTTTGAGGTAGCTGTCGACGGTGGTCGAGGAGGGCACGATGGTGACTGTCAGGTTCCACAGTTCGCCATCTGCGGCGGCGCGCACCAGCGCTTCGGCATCGGTGTATTGAAGCGGGCGCAGGATGATTCGGTTGCCTTCCAGGAGTGTTTCCATGAGGTCGATGTTCTCGGCAGATCGGGCAGGGCGCTGGGCACTTATTACGCCGTACATTGCTTCGTCGGCGCAACCACCTGAACGGGTCGATGTCACACACTAGGCACCTCGCTACCCGGAGCTTTGGTCGATGAAAAATTTGCGAATCGCGACGTTCAACGTCAACGGCTTGCGTGCGCGGTTGCCAAGCCTGCTGGCCTGGCTGACGCGAGAACAACCCGACATCGTCTGCTTGCAAGAGCTCAAATCAGTCGACAGTGCTTTCCCCGCCGCGGAGCTGGAAGCGGCCGGGTACGGTGCGATCTGGCACGGCCAGTCCTCGTGGAATGGCGTGGCGATCCTGGCCCGGGATGCGCAGCCGCTGGAGAGTCGGCGCGGCCTGCCGGGAGACGAAAGCGACACCCAGAGTCGCTACCTCGAAGCGGCGGTTCACGGGGTGCTGGTGGGGTGCCTGTACTTGCCCAATGGCAACCCGCAGCCGGGGCCGAAGTTCGATTACAAACTGGCGTGGTTCGAACGCCTGATCAGTTATGCACAGGCGCTTCAGGGCAGCGAGCATCCGGTGGTGCTGGCCGGCGACTACAACGTGGTGCCCACTGACCTGGACATCTACAACACACGCTCCTGGCTCAAGGACGCGCTGCTGCAACCCGAGAGTCGCGAGTGTTATCAGCGACTGCTGGATCAGGGCTGGACCGATTCCCTGCGTCATCTTTATCCCGAGGATCGTCTCTATACGTTCTGGGATTACTTCCGTCAGCACTGGCAGACAAACTCCGGCTTGCGCATTGATCATCTGCTGCTCAACCCGGCGCTGAGTCCGTACCTGCAAGAGGCCGGCGTCGATGCCTGGGTGCGCAACGAGCCCCATGCCAGCGACCACGCGCCGACGTGGATTCGGCTGGGGGCGCGCAAGCGGCGTTGATTTTTTTGTGGACGGCGATTGGCGAAATCAATTGTCGGACAAAGTGCTTTATCCCTTATATATGGCGCCCATCGGCGGAGTGATCCGCGGCACCGTGCATAAGGACCGAGCAATGAGTGAGCCACGCCTGACGTATCTGAACCTATATTTGCAACGCTTGGGTTTCAGCGCTACCCCTGCGCCAACCCTGGAAACCCTGCGTCAACTTCAACTGCGCCACACCGGTGCTTTCCCGTTCGAGAACCTCACCACGTTATCGGGCGAGCCGGTACTGATCGATTTGCCTTCGGTCGAGCAAAAAGTCCTGCACCAGGGGCGCGGTGGTTACTGCTACGAACTGAACAGCTTGTTCCTGGCCTTGCTGCAGGACTTGGGTTTTAACGTTCGCGGTATCAGCGGTCGCGTAGTACTCGGCCAGCCCGAAGGCTCGTGGACGGCGCGCACCCACCGCTTGAGCCTGGTGACCCTGGACGGCGTACGCTACATCAGCGACGTCGGCTTCGGCGGCATGGTGCCCACCGCGCCGCTGATGCTCGACACCCTCGACGAACAGCTCACGCCCCACGAGACGTATCGCATCGAACAGCATGAGGACGGCTACACGCTACGCGCCAACGTTGCCGGTGAGTGGCGGGCGATGTACGTCTTCGACCTGCAACGCCAGGAAGACATCGATTACACCCTCGGCAACTGGTACGTCTCGACCCATCCAGATTCGCCGTTTAATAAGCGTTTGATGGTGTCGCTCACCGGGGAGGGGTGGCGGCGGACATTGAGCGACGGCAGTTTCACCATTCACCGGATTGGCAGCGAGAGCGAACGGCGTGAGGTGAGGGATGTGGATGAGGTGATCGGGGTGCTGGAAAGTGAGTTTGGGATTCGGGTGCCGCCGAATGTTCATCTGAGGCAGGTGATCGAGCGTTTGATTGAGCCTAAAGAGCAGGTTTGACTGATCAGGCGGAAGGCAGGCCTATCCGGTTTGCCTTCCTTGTTCAGGTCGTCGCAGGCCAAATTGTTGCTTGGGCCACTTTTTAACGAATGTCGCGCCTCCACAGCCCGTTGTTAACATTCAAGCGCCTGCAAGCGAGCCCCAGTCGTGGATAGATCCAAGGAATGCCAAATCGGCGAATGGTGAAATAAAACCGGTAGTCGGCCAAGCCGTCGATGGTGGCGTAGAAGTTTGCTGCGTCCAGCCAGATCACCTCCTCGAGCCAGAACGAGCTGTACATTTGGTAGATCGTACGTTCGCTCAACACCGTTTTGAGGTCCTGGCTGACCAGTACAAAACAAACGGCCTCTTCGTAGGGGCAGTCGAAGTCGGTCACCAGCAGATAACCGGCTGCGGTTTCGTACTGGCGCAATAGATTGAAGCCGGAGATCGCCAACGAAGATGCGCAGCCATCGATAATGACGGGGTTTTTCTCCGGCCAGTTTTCATAGGGGCCGTGATGCTGTACCAGTGCGAATCGCTCAATCGCTTTCATAGTCGTAACTCAGCGCCGGTTACTGACTATGGCCGAACATCCGGCGCCATCACCCGATGGATTTCGCTGAGGGCCTCTGCGAGTTTTTTCTCGAGGCTTTTCAGGTCGGTGGTCGTTACGCCTTTTTTTAGATGGGCTGCGTTTGCGCCGCTGTATTGATCGGCCTTCGCGACGTGCCCCTTCTCGCTGAGCAAGGCCTGTCGCAACGTGTTGTTAATCACTGTCTGATAACCAAACCCCTCGTTCTCCGCGAGGGAGCGAGCCGCCTCGATCACGGCATCATCGAGCATGATGGTGATGCGTGTTTTTCCTTTGCTGGAGGCAGCCGCCCCGCGCTTGGCGTTACTGAAGTCGTACTCGTCTTTCATGGTCATGCCTCCTTGTACTGACGGCGCTCGTTTTTGGTGGCGATGCGCGCGGAAATAATTCGAACGAAATTCGGGTCGCGCCAAGTGTAGGCAACCACCAGCAAACGACCTTTCGCATCCTGCCCCAGGATGATCCAGCGCTGCTCATCGTGATCGCAGTCCGGCAGCGTCAGGGTTCGCTCGTCATCGAATACCGACTCGGTATCCGCAAGGCTGACGCCTCGATGCTTGAGTTTGTTGGCCGCGTTCTTTGCCTTGTCGTACTGAATTTCGAATGGCTTCATTATGCATACTTTATATGTATAAAAAAGAGGGCATCCGTGCCGGCGGTCGCCATGAAGACAAAAGACTAGCGGGAGAAGGGATGTGTGCTGTGCTGGATGTATTGCAAGGTTTTTGGTGCGTCAGGCGCACCGCGCATTGATCAAAATGGATAGATGTCCATAATCTGACTGATGAGTTGTATACAACTCTATAGACATTTGTCCTGAGTCTTGCATACAGTGTGCGCATAACAAAAACCAGGGAACCCCCCAACCATGAAAACGCCCCATGTTTCACACCAACGGCCTGAGGATGAAAACCTTGGGATCGGCGCGAATATGGCTTACGGCCTGCAACACGTTCTGACCATGTACGGCGGCATCGTTGCGGTGCCATTGATCATTGGCCAGGCCGCCGGGCTCTCGCCGGCGGACATCGGTTTGTTGATTGCTGCATCTTTGTTTGCGGGGGGCTTGGCGACGTTGCTGCAGACCCTCGGGTTACCGTTTTTCGGTTGTCAGTTGCCGCTGGTTCAGGGCGTGTCGTTCTCCGGCGTCGCGACCATGGTGGCGATTGTCAGCAGTGGCGGGGAGGGTGGTTTTCAGTCGATTCTCGGGGCGGTCGTTGCCGCGTCGTTGATCGGTTTACTGATCACGCCGGTGTTCTCGCGAATTACCAAGTTCTTCCCGCCGCTGGTCACCGGCATCGTCATCACCACCATCGGCCTGACGCTGATGCCGGTGGCCGCCCGCTGGGCCATGGGCGGCAACAGTCATGCGCCGGACTTCGGCAGCATGGCAAATATCGGTCTGGCGGCGGTGACACTGGTGCTGGTATTGCTGCTGAGTAAAATCGGTAGCGCGACCATCTCCCGATTGTCGATCCTGTTGGCCATGGTCATCGGCACCGTGATCGCCGTATTTCTCGGCATGGCTGACTTCTCGTCCGTCGCCCAAGGCCCGATGTTTGGCTTTCCGGCGCCGTTCCACTTCGGCATGCCGACCTTCCACTTTGCCGCGATCCTGTCGATGTGCATCGTGATCATGGTGACCCTGGTTGAAACCTCCGCCGATATCCTCGCCGTGGGCGAAATCATCGGCACCAAGGTTGACTCCAAACGTCTGGGCAATGGCCTGCGCGCCGACATGTTGTCGAGCATGATCGCGCCGATCTTCGGTTCCTTCACCCAGAGTGCGTTCGCCCAGAACGTTGGCCTGGTGGCGGTGACCGGCATCAAGAGCCGCTTCGTGGTGGCCACTGGCGGTGTGTTCCTGGTGATCCTCGGCCTGTTGCCGTTCATGGGCCGGGTCATCGCCGCCGTGCCGACCTCGGTACTCGGCGGCGCCGGTATCGTGTTGTTCGGCACCGTGGCCGCCAGCGGCATTCGTACGCTGTCCAAGGTCGACTACCGCAACAACGTCAACCTGATCATCGTCGCCACCTCAATCGGCTTCGGCATGATCCCCATCGCCGCACCGAACTTCTACGATCACTTCCCGAGCTGGTTTGCGACGATCTTCCATTCGGGCATCAGTTCGTCGGCGATCATGGCCATTGTGCTGAACCTGACCTTCAACCACTTCACCACCGGCAACTCGGATCAGCAGTCGGTGTTCGCGGCCGGCACCGAACGTGTCCTGCGCTACCAGGATCTGGCGGCGTTGCGCGAGGGGGATTACTTCAGCGAAGGCAAGCTGCATGACTGCGACGGCAAGGAGATTCCGGTGGTGGAAGCCGCCCATGAGTCGAGCGAGCATCGAGCGGTTCATGCAAAAAGCAGTGAACATGTCTGACAGCCACTGGCTGTAACCGGAAGGGCAGAGCGGATCGAATCCTCTCTGCCCTTTTTACATGGCGCCGCCGCGATTGCCGGAACTTCACTACGCTAATGCTTCGGGAGTGCATTGTTTTCTCAACCTGAGCGAATGAACCCATGAACCGAATATGGCTGAGCCTGATCCTCGGCGTGGCGTTGGTCCTGATGATTCCGGCCGTCATGGGGATTATGAACTGGTCGTTAAGCGATGCGACGGCGGTGATTTTAGTACTCGCGGTGCCAGCCACGGTGATGGCGTTGTGGGCGCCGGGGAAGGGCAAGGCGCAGTGCAAAGTGTTGGAAGTCTGGATGTCCGCTGATGCTGAGCAGCTTGGAGTGACCAATGCGTTGTGGTCATTTTCCGTCAATGCCCGGGTCACCAATACCGGGGAGAGGGATGAGCTGTTGGAGGATGTGCTGCTTGAAGTGAGCAAAGGTCGAGAGCTACTTCATACCGCCAAGGCTATTTTCGGTGCCGGGCCGGTCGGCTTGCGGGAAGGAACGATACTGCCTTATGCGATGGCGCCGGGCGTGAGCATCGAAACGCGCGGGGTGTGTCACCTGAGCATGAAGCCAGTGGAGATGGACCGTTTGGCGGCCGACCTGCAACCGCCCTGGACGGTGACCTGCACGTTTGTTTTTTCTCGCAGCCGTAAGAAGCTTGTCCGGTTAACCGTCGACAATCCGCACTGGCCCTGAAACGTCGCCCACAAAAAAGCCCCTGGACCTTTCGATCCAGGGGCTTTTCGGTACTTCTGTCTGGCTCCACGACCTGGACTCGAACCAGGGACCCAGTGATTAACAGTCACTTGCTCTACCAACTGAGCTATCGCGGAATGGCGTGTATGTTACTGATTCAAAAAGAGAAGTCAAGCGCCCATTGGTAACTTGACCGATTCAATGGCACGAACGGTGGTTTATCGGCCATTGGCGGTTACCAGAACCGTAGCAGAGGTCTACCATAGCCGCCCGGAAGTGTTTACACGCGCTGCCGGCCATTCGCCGAAAAGGTAAGCGCCATGAACCATCCCGCATTCTTCACAGCACCTCGACTTAATGAGGTGTTCGCATGAGCATCGCTCAGATCAGCCTGCCCAAAGGGGTTGGCCCGCACGCCGAGAAACTGTTCGACGCCATCACTCAGGCCAGCACCGCCGACGAATTGAACCGCGCCGGTGGCAAGGCTGAAGGGTTCGTCCTTGGCCTGGAAAGCACCAAGGCCATCAAAAGCCAGGTCGCTGAGTCGCTTTACGTGGCCTATGACGACGCCGCCAGCCAGCGCGCGACCGAACTGGCCTAACCGCCGAAGGTGAAGGTGCCGAGCATCAGCTTGGCATACAGCATCGTTGCACCCAATTGCACCAGCCATAAGGCCAGGCCGCCGAGAAACACACCGGCAGCCACTTGCAGCACCAGGCTGTTACCGCGTTTGGCCGGGGTGGTGCGGGGCACGAAGTGGTCCAGTTCGTCCCGGTCAGCGCGTAGGTCATCGTTTTTCATGTGGGTTCTCGTAGAATTCCAGGGTGTACACAAAACCTGTGGGAGCGGGTTTGTGTGGCGAGGGGGCTTGCCCCCGTTCGGCTGCGAAGCAGTCGTAAACCATTGCATGCGGAGTACCTGATACTCCACTGTTGCAGGTTTTGGGGCCGCTTCGCGACCCAACGGGGGCAAGCCCCCTCACCACACAAGCTCGCTCCCACATTTGATCTGTGTGCAGTTTAGAGCGCTCGGTCGCCGGGTTGAGAATTTTCTGACACAAATAAAAAACGGGAAGCCCAAGGGCTTCCCGTTTTTCGTACCGCGTGAGACTCAGATCACCGCAACGATGGACTTCGTCACCACGTCGATATTGTTCTGGTTCAGCGCGGCCACGCAGATGCGGCCGGTGTCCAGAGCGTAGATGCCGAACTCGTTGCGCAGGCGGGTGACTTGCTCAACCGTCAGGCCGGAGTAGGAAAACATGCCGCGTTGACGACCGACAAAGCTGAAATCGCGCTGCGGAGCTTGCTTCGCCAGTTGCTCAACCATCTGGATGCGCATGCCGCGAATCCGCAGGCGCATTTCGGCCAGTTCCTCTTCCCACTGCGCGCGCAGTTCCGGGCTGTTCAGCACAGCGGCGACGATGCTTGCACCGTGGGTCGGCGGGTTGGAGTAGTTGGTGCGGATCACGCGTTTGACTTGCGACAGCACGCGCGCGCTTTCTTCTTTCGATTCGCTGACGATCGACAGGGCGCCAACGCGCTCGCCGTACAGCGAGAACGATTTGGAGAACGAGCTGGACACGAAGAAGGTCAGGCCCGACTCAGCGAACAGGCGCACAGCGGCGGCGTCTTCGTGGATGCCATCGCCAAAGCCCTGGTAGGCCATGTCGAGGAACGGCACGTGACCTTTGGCTTTCACCACGTCCAGAACGTTGTTCCAGTCGGCGGGGCTCAGGTCAACGCCGGTCGGGTTGTGGCAGCAAGCGTGCAACACAATGATCGAGCCGGACGGCAGGGCGTTCAGGTCTTCGAGCAGGCCGGTACGGTTAACGTCATGGGTCGCGGCGTCGTAGTAGCGGTAGTTCTGCACCGGGAAACCGGCGGTTTCGAACAGCGCGCGGTGGTTTTCCCAGCTCGGGTCGCTGATTGCCACAACGGCGTTCGGCAGCAGTTGTTTGAGGAAGTCGGCACCGATTTTCAGTGCGCCCGTGCCGCCAACGGCTTGGGTGGTGATGACACGGCCGGCAGCGATCAGTGGCGAGTCATTGCCAAACAGCAGTTTCTGCACAGCCTGGTCGTAGGCCGCGATGCCGTCGATTGGCAAGTAGCCACGGGAAGCGTGTTGAGCGGCGCGAATCGTCTCGGCTTCGACAACGGCGCGCAGGAGTGGAATTCGCCCCTCCTCGTTGCAATAAACACCGACCCCCAAGTTGACCTTGTCGGTTCGGGAATCGGCGTTGAATGCTTCGTTGAGGCCCAGGATTGGATCGCGTGGTGCCATTTCGACAGCGGAGAACAGGCTCATTTTTGCGGCGGCTCTGAATGGAGTGTGGAGGGACGTGTCGCGCTCCAGCCGAATGCACTAGAGCGGTGCACAAACGGGGAGCTAGTATAGAGGCCATCTGCGATTGCTGGCGACAGACGATTCGGCTTTTTGGTTAAGTTTTTTCGATTATTTTTCGACCGTTAGTCGAATGGCATCGTCAAAGACTTCGAGGGATGTAGGACGTTTGCCTTGAAAGCGAGGGCAATCGGCTCCACATTGAGCACAATCCAGTTTTTTCCTCGGGCGACGTGAGTCGTTTGCGGCCTTTCTCGCTCCTGTCGGTTTGACCGGGCTGGCGCGAAACCCTGCTCCGAGAACCCAGAGGTACTTCATGTCTGAATTCCAGCTAGTCACCCGCTTCGAGCCTGCCGGCGATCAGCCGGAAGCCATCCGCCTGATGGTCGAGGGCATCGAGGCCGGGCTGGCGCACCAGACGTTGCTCGGTGTGACCGGCTCGGGCAAGACCTTCAGCATCGCCAACGTGATCGCCCAGGTGCAGCGGCCGACCCTGGTGCTGGCGCCGAACAAAACCCTGGCCGCACAGTTGTACGGCGAGTTCAAGGCGTTCTTCCCGAACAACGCCGTCGAGTACTTCGTTTCCTACTACGACTACTACCAGCCCGAAGCCTACGTGCCGTCGTCGGACACCTTCATCGAGAAGGATGCCTCGATCAACGACCACATCGAGCAAATGCGGCTCTCGGCGACCAAAGCGCTGTTGGAGCGCAAGGACGCGATCATCGTCACCACGGTGTCGTGCATCTACGGTCTGGGCAGCCCGGAAACCTATCTGAAAATGGTGTTGCACGTGGATCGTGGCGATAAGCTCGATCAGCGTGCGTTGCTGCGTCGTCTGGCGGACCTGCAATACACCCGCAATGACATGGATTTCGCCCGGGCGACCTTCCGGGTGCGCGGTGATGTGATCGACATCCACCCGGCGGAATCCGACTTTGAAGCGATCCGCATTGAGTTGTTCGACGATGAAGTCGAAAAGATTTCCGCCTTCGACCCGTTGACCGGCGAAGTCACCCGCCAGTTGCCGCGTTTCACCTTCTACCCGAAAAGCCACTACGTGACGCCACGGGAAACCCTGCTCGGCGCCATCGAAGGGATCAAGGTCGAGCTTCAAGAGCGTCTGGACTACCTGCGCACCAACAACAAATTGGTGGAGGCCCAGCGCCTGGAGCAGCGCACCCGTTTTGACCTGGAGATGATTCTCGAGCTGGGTTACTGCAACGGCATCGAAAACTACTCGCGCTACCTGTCGGGCCGTGCCTCCGGCGAGGCGCCGCCGACCTTGTTCGACTACCTGCCGGCCGACGCCTTGCTGGTGATCGACGAATCTCACGTCAGCGTGCCGCAGGTCGGCGCCATGTATAAGGGCGACCGCTCCCGTAAAGAGACACTGGTGGAATATGGTTTCCGCCTGCCGTCAGCGCTGGATAACCGGCCGATGCGTTTCGATGAATTCGAAAACATCAGCCCGCAGACGATTTTCGTCTCGGCGACGCCGGGTAACTACGAGGCCGAACATGCCGGTCGCGTGGTCGAGCAACTAGTGCGCCCGACGGGTCTGGTGGACCCGCAAATCGAAATCCGTCCGGCGCTGACCCAGGTCGACGATTTGCTCTCGGAAATCGGCAAGCGCGTGGCTCTGGAAGAGCGGGTGCTGGTCACCACGCTGACCAAGCGCATGTCCGAAGACTTGACCGATTACCTGGCCGACCACGGCGTGCGAGTGCGCTACCTGCACTCGGACATCGACACCGTCGAACGGGTCGAAATCATCCGCGACTTGCGCCTTGGCACCTTCGACGTGCTGGTCGGGATCAACTTGCTGCGTGAAGGCCTGGACATGCCGGAAGTGTCGCTGGTGGCGATTCTCGATGCCGACAAGGAAGGCTTCCTCCGTTCCGAGCGCTCGCTGATCCAGACCATTGGCCGGGCGGCGCGCAACCTCAATGGTCGGGCGATTCTGTACGCCGACCGGATTACCGGTTCGATGGAACGGGCAATCGGCGAGACCGAGCGCCGACGCGACAAGCAAATTGCCTTCAACCTCGCCAACGGCATCACGCCCAAAGGCGTGTTCAAGGACGTCGCCGACATCATGGAAGGCGCCGTCGTACCAGGCTCGCGCAGCAAGAAGCGCAAAGGCATGGCCAAGGCTGCCGAGGAAAGCGCCAAGTACGAAGCGGAATTGCGTTCGCCGGGCGAGATCGCCAAGCGCATCAAGGCGCTGGAAGAGAAGATGTACCAGCTCGCCCGCGATCTGGAATTCGAAGCGGCGGCGCAGATGCGCGACGAGATTGGCAAGCTGCGGGATCGGTTGATCGCCGTCTGATATTTGCGACGTTAGTTATGGCCTCTTCGCGGGCAAGCCTCGCTCCTACAGGATCACATTGAACCCTGTAGGAGCGAGGCTTGCCCGCGAAGGCGTTCGAAAGAACACCTCAACAATATGCTAGTGCGCCTCACCAGCCTTCAACCCCGCCGGCAACGCCTTGGTCAGCAACACCGCAAGCATGCTGATCCCCAGCGCAATCCCGACAAAGTGAAACGCATCGTTGTAGGCCATGATCGACGCTTGCTGGTGCACGATTTCGCTCATCTTGCCCAGCGCCGCCGTGTCGCTGCCAAACCGGTCTGCCATCGATGCCATACGCTCGGCGACCTGCGGGTTGCTCGGCACAATCGACTCGCGCAAATAATCAAAGTAGGTCTTGGTCCGCGCATCCAGCAAGGTCGCGAGGAGGGCGATGCCAATCGCGCCGCCGAGGTTACGCAGGATGTTGAACAGGCTCGACGCCGACCCCGCGTCCTGGGGCAGGATGTACGCCGTGGCGATCAACGAGATGGTCACCATGATCAGCGGCTGGCCCAGTGCGCGGATGATCTGGATCTGATTGAACTGCGGCCCGGCAAAGTCCGGGTTCAGCACGCCTGATGAAAAACTCGCCAGCCCGAACAGCCCGAAACCGAGCGTGCACAGCCACTTCGGCGAGATGAACTTCATCAGCTTCGGTACCAGCGGAATCAGGAACAACTGCGGCACGCCCATCCACATGATCACTTCGCCGATCTGCAGGGCGTTGTAGTTCTGGATCTGCGCCAGGTACAGCGGCAATAGATAAATCGAGCCGTACAACCCGACCCCCATTCCCAGGCTGGAAATACTCGATAAACCAAAGTTGCGATTGCCCAGGATGCGCAGGTTGATCAGCGGGTTGGGCTTGGAAAATTGCACGATGACAAAGGTGATCAGGCTGAACAGCGCGATGCTGCCCAGAGTCACGATCAGGCTCGATTCCAGCCAGTCCTTGCGGTGGCCTTCCTCCAGAAATACCTGCAAACAGCCCAGCCCGACGCCGAGGGTGAGGATGCCCATATAGTCGGTGCTTTTAAGCAGTTCCCAGTGGGATTCCTTCTTCTCCAGGCCATACATCAGGCCGGCGATCATGATCAGGCCTGGTGGGATGTTGATGTAGAAGATGTACTGCCAGCCCCAGTTTTCCGTCAGCCAGCCACCGATAGTCGGGCCGATGGAGGGCGCAAAAGTGGCGGTCATGGCAAACATCGCCATGCCTTTGGCGCGGTGGTGTTCCGGGAGTTTGATCAGCGTCAGGGTGAACGCCAGCGGGATCAGCGCGCCGCCGGTGAAGCCCTGCAAGGCGCGGAACACGATCATGCTCTCCAGGCTCCAGGCCATCGAGCAAAGCAAGGAAGCGCCGAGAAATCCGAGCGACACCCACACCGCCAACCGTCGCGCCGAGAGCAACTGCACCAGCCATGCGGTCAGCGGGATCATGATGATTTCCGCCACCAGGTAGGAGGTGGAAATCCACGAGCCTTCCTCCAGGGTCGCCGACAGCGCGCCTTGAATGTCCTTGAGCGATGAGTTGGTGATCTGGATGTCGAGCACGGCCATGAAGGCGCCGAGCATCACGCTCATCACCGCAATCCAGTCCCGCCGGGTCGGCTCGCCGGCCGGGCGGAGCAGTTGATCACCGGCCATCGTCAGGGGCGTCTTTGATGTTCACTTTGACGGTGACCGACATGCCCGGGCGGATCTTGCCGTGCAGCGGGTTGTCCGCGGCGAAGGTCAGTTTGACCGGAATTCGTTGTACGACTTTGGTGAAGTTGCCCGTGGCATTGTCCGGCGGCAACAGGCTGAACTGTGCGCCAGAAGCGGCGAACAGGCTGTCGACCCGCGCCTGGATCGGCGTATCGCCGTAGGCATCGAAGGTCAGCTCGGCTTTTTGGCCGGGCTGCATATGGCCGATCTGGGTTTCCTTGAAGTTGGCCTGAATCCAGATGTCCTGATCCGGGACGATCGACAGCAAATAAGCGCCAGCCTGCACATATTGGCCATTGCGTGCGGCGCGCTGGCCGATCAAGCCGCTGATCGGTGCGTGGATTTCGCTGCGGGTCAGGTTCAGTTGCGATTGGGCCAGGTCGGCTTTGGCGTTGGCGATCATCGCATCGAGGCGTTTGATCTCGGCGCTCAGGGCGTTGACCTGCTGGCGCTGACTTTGCGCGTCGGCCTGGGCCTTGGTCACTTGCGAGCGGGCGATGTGGTTGTCGGCGGAGAGGGTGGTCACCCGTTCTTCCGAAACATAGCCGGGTTTGCGCAGGGTCTGGGCGCGGGACAGGTCGATTTGCGAGCGACCAAGGCTGGCCTGGCTGGAAGCGACTTGCGCATCGCTGGCGGCAATCAGGCTGGCTTGCTGGGTCAGTTTGCTCTGGGCTTGCACGCGCTCGGCTTCGCGCATGGCGAGGGCGGCGTTGGCGCGGTCGACGGCGAGGTGGAAGTCATCGCCTTCGAGTTTGACCAGCAACTGGCCCTTTTCGACGTGCTGGTTGTCCTGCACTAATACTTCATCGATGCGTGCGCCCAACTGACTGGAGACACGGGTGATCTCGCCCTGGACATAGGCATTGTCGGTGCTTTCATAAAAGCGTCCCTTGAGAAACCAATGCGCAAAGAAGCCACCAGCAATCAGCAGGACAATCAACAGAAAAATAAACAGGCGACGCTTGAGTTGGGCAGGCATGGGGCAAACTGTAGTCGAGAAGTGTAAGGAAAGTTATCAGCAGGCGAATCTGGCATACAGCCGATAAACGGTAAATGCCATTGGCTGATATTCGGCCATTCACCGCGGCATACGGGCGTTGTAGACGCAACCTTGGCTTAAATGCCCTGCTGACTGGAGCCGGGCGGGTATCGCCTGTTACCATTCGCCCTTTGTTTGATCTTCATTTCGAGACTTGCCATGACCACCGTCCGCACGCGCATCGCGCCATCGCCTACCGGGGACCCCCACGTAGGTACCGCTTACATCGCATTGTTCAACTACTGCTTTGCCAAGCAGCATGGCGGTGAGTTCATCCTGCGGATCGAAGACACCGACCAATTGCGTTCGACCCGCGAGTCCGAACAGCAGATCTTCGACGCCCTGCGCTGGTTGGGTATCGACTGGAGCGAAGGCCCGGACGTCGGCGGCCCACACGGTCCATACCGTCAGAGCGAGCGCGGCGAGATCTATCAGAAGTACTGCCAGCAACTGGTTGAAATGGGCCACGCCTTCCCGTGCTTCTGCACCGCCGAAGAACTGGACCAAATGCGCGCCGAGCAAATGGCCCGTGGCGAAACCCCGCGTTACGACGGCCGTGCACTGTTGTTGTCGGCGGAAGAAGTCGCCCGTCGCCTGGCCGCCGGCGAGCCGCATGTGATCCGCATGAAAGTGCCGAGCGAAGGCGTTTGCGTGGTGCCGGACATGCTCCGTGGCGACGTCGAGATCCCGTGGGATCGCATGGACATGCAAGTGCTGATGAAGACCGACGGTCTGCCGACGTACTTCCTGGCCAACGTGGTCGACGACCACTTGATGGGCATCACCCACGTGCTGCGCGGCGAAGAATGGCTGCCCTCGGCGCCGAAACTGATCTTGCTGTACGAGTACTTCGGCTGGGAACAACCGGAACTGTGCTACATGCCGCTGCTGCGTAACCCGGACAAGAGCAAGCTGTCCAAACGCAAGAACCCGACCTCGGTGACGTTCTACGAGCGCATGGGCTTCATGCCGGAAGCGATGCTCAACTACCTGGGTCGCATGGGCTGGTCGATGCCGGACGAGCGCGAGAAGTTCTCGCTGCAGGAAATGGTCGACAACTTTGACCTGAGCCGCGTCTCGCTCGGCGGCCCGATCTTCGACGTCGAGAAACTGTCGTGGCTGAACGGCCAGTGGCTGCGTGACTTGCCGGTGGAAGAATTTGCCAGCCGCTTGCAGACCTGGGCGCTGAACCCGGAATACATGATGAAGATCGCACCGCACGTGCAGGGCCGGGTTGAAACCTTCAGCCAGGTTGCGCCGTTGGCCGGGTTCTTCTTCGCGGGTGGCGTGAACCCGGACGCCAAGCTGTTCGAATCCAAGAAGCTCTCGGGCGATCAGGTTCGTCAGTTGATGCAATTGATTCTGTGGAAGCTCGAAAGCCTGCGTCAGTGGGAAAAGGACAGCATCACCGCGACGATTCAAGCGGTGGTCGAGTCCCTGGAGCTGAAGCTGCGTGACGCCATGCCACTGATGTTCGCTGCGATTACTGGCCAGGCCAGTTCGGTGTCGGTGCTTGATGCGATGGAAATCCTCGGCCCGGACCTGACGCGTTTCCGTCTGCGCCAGGCCATCGACTTGCTCGGTGGCGTGTCGAAGAAGGAAAACAAGGAGTGGGAAAAACTGCTGGGCAATATCGCCTCGTAGGAGCTGCCGAAGGCTGCGATCTTTTGATCTTCTTCTTCGGCACTTCGCAAAAGATCGCAGGCTTCGCCAGGTTCCATGGGCCTGCGTTCTTTCCCAAGGCCCCGGTTTTTCGGGGGAAGGGCGGTAAGTGATTGTTATGTCGGCAAAAAACTTTGAAATATTTTAAAAATAAGTTTGACAGGCTTTCGATGCGCCATTAAGATTCGCCCCGTCCTCAGCGATGAGGGGCTATAGCTCAGCTGGGAGAGCGCTTGCATGGCATGCAAGAGGTCAACGGTTCGATCCCGTTTAGCTCCACCAATTTACACTTCAAGGTCTGGCCACACCGGCTTTGAAGCGATCAACACTCAGTGTTGATCTGTTGTATAGAAGGGTTTGCGTCCCCTTCGTCTAGTGGCCTAGGACACCGCCCTTTCACGGCGGTAACAGGGGTTCGAGTCCCCTAGGGGACGCCAGTTTTACAGAAGTAGTGTCGCAAGATGCCGCTCCGCCGCCAGGCGATAAATCGGGGCTATAGCTCAGCTGGGAGAGCGCTTGCATGGCATGCAAGAGGTCAACGGTTCGATCCCGTTTAGCTCCACCAATTTTACAGTTCAAGGTCTGGCCACACCGGCCTTGAATCGATCAGCACTCAGCGCTGGTCAGTTGTATAGAAGGTTTGTGTCCCCTTCGTCTAGTGGCCTAGGACACCGCCCTTTCACGGCGGTAACAGGGGTTCGAGTCCCCTAGGGGACGCCACGATTACCCGCTTTGCGGGATTTATAAGGGTCATTCAATTATTGAATGGCCCTTTTGTTTGTCTGGCGTTTGGCCAATTCTCCTTTTTCTTCAAAACTGTTCTTCAGACCAGCGGTCACACCCATGACTTGCGCAAAATTATTATGCGAATAATATTCTAGTCGTAATATTCGGAGGCAACGATGAACGATAAAAAAGCTCAAACCCGCGAACGCATCCTCAAGGCTGCCAGCGCTGCGCTGATCCAGCGTGGCCCGGCCGAGCCGAGTGTGGGCGAAGTGATGGGTGCGGCCGGTCTGACGGTCGGCGGCTTCTACGCGCACTTTGAAAGCAAGGACGCGCTGATGCTGGAAGCGTTCAAGCAACTGCTCGGCCAGCGCCGAGGCTTGATCGCCGACATGGACGCCGAGTTGACCGGCGAAGAGCGTCGCGCCTTGGTCGCTGCGTTCTACCTGTCGCGTAAACACCGCGATTCCACCGAGCACGCGTGCCCGATCCCGGCTTCAGTCGGTGAGCTGGGACGTCTGCCGGACGAATTCCGTGTGGCGTTGAATGAACACGTGGAAATGATGGTCGCGCAGTTGGCGGCCAGCCCGGAAGACACCGATAAAGCCCTGGCTGACATGGCCTTGATGGTCGGTGGTTTGGCTCTGGCGCGGGCGCTGGGGCCAGGTGAGTTGTCCGATCGACTGCTGCGCGCCGCCAAATCAGCGGTGCTATGACCTGAAGGCAAAAGCCTGAGGAGTGGAGCGATGAGCACGTTAAAGTGGGTTCGTGGCGTTAATGGCACCTTAGGCTGGTTCGCACCAAAACTGGTCGCAAGCAAAATGCGACTGGCGTTCATGACACCGCGCACATTTGCGCCCCGTGACTGGGAGTTGCCGCTGCTGGCGAAATCCGAGCGGATCACCTTGCGGTTCGGCCTCTCGGCTTTGCGCTGGGGGCAGGGCCCGGCGGTCTTGTTGATGCACGGTTGGGAAGGGCGGCCCACCCAATTCGCCAGCCTGATCACCGCGCTTGTGGAAGCTGGCTACACCGTGGTGGCGCTGGACGGTCCGGCCCACGGTCGCTCCCCAGGTCGCGAAGCCAATGTGGTGCTGTTCGCCCGGGCCATGCTCGAAGCGGCCGCTGAGTTGCCGCCTCTGCAAGCGGTCATCGGCCACTCCATGGGCGGCGCCAGTGCGATGCTCGCGGTGCAATTGGGTTTGCGCACCGAGACCCTGGTGACGATTGCCGCTCCGGCACGGATTCTAGGTGTATTGCGTGGTTTCGCCCGCTATGTACGACTACCACCGAAAGCCCGCTCGGCGTTCATTCGCCAAGTCGAGAAAGACGTCGGCATGCGCGCCGCCACCCTGGATGTCGCGCACTATCAACTCGATATGCCGGGGTTGATCGTCCACGCCGAAGACGATTGCTTTGTGTCCGCCAAGGAAGCCCAACTGATCCACGAAGCCTGGTTCGACAGTCGCCTGTTGCGCCTGGAGGAGGGTGGTCATCAGCGCGTGCTGGCGGACCCTCGGGTGATTGATGGGGTGCTATCACTGCTGGCCGGCCGCAGCCTTCAGGCGCGGCAATTGGCCTGAGCATCCGTTACACTCCCCCGGTCGAATTTATCTGACCGGGAGTGGGGCATGGGCTGGGATCGGGCAACGCCATTTATCATTGATCTGGAAGTCGGCGCCGAGGACATCGACGGGCTGGGCCACGCGAACAACGCGGTGTACGTGACCTGGCTCGAACGCTGCGCCTGGCGCCACTCGCAACGGCTTGGCCTGGACCTGGTCGAGTACCGTCGGCTGGATCGGGCGATGGCCGTGGTGCGCCACGAGATCGATTATCTCGCCGCAGCTTATGAAGGCGACGAGTTGCAATTGGCGACCTGGATCGTCGATTGGGACCAGCGCCTGAAAATGACCCGCCACTTCCAGTTGAAGCGCCCAAGCGACAACACCACGCTGCTGCGTGCCCAAACCACCTTCGTCTGCATCGAACTGTCCACCGGTAAGCCCAAGCGCATGCCTGTGGAATTTATCGAAGGCTACGGCCCGGCGTTGCAAGTCCTGACCTGAGCCAATCCCTGTGGAGCTGCCGAAGGCTGCGATCTTTTGATCTTGACCTTCGTCGCAAAGTCAAAAGATCGCAGCCTTCGGCAGCTCCTACCCGGGCTAAACCTGTAAACTGCCGCACGTTTTTCGTTGAGTGTGTTTTTCCATGCAAATTGCTTTGGCGCCCATGGAGGGGTTGGTCGACAACATCCTGCGGGACGTGCTCACCCGCGTCGGCGGTATCGATTGGTGTGTAACCGAATTCATTCGGATCAACGATCAACTGCTCACGCCGGCCTATTACCACAAGTTCGGTCCTGAACTGCTGAACGGTGCGCGAACCGCGTCCGGTGTGCCATTGCGTGTGCAATTGCTTGGCTCCGACCCGGTGTGCCTGGCGGAAAACGCGGCGCTGGCCTGCGAGCTGGGCTCGGAAGTCATCGACCTGAACTTCGGCTGTCCGGCCAAGACCGTCAACAAGTCCCGTGGCGGTGCAGTGCTGCTCAAAGAACCCGAGCTGCTCAACGAAATTGTCGAACACGTCCGTCGTGCCGTGCCCGCACACATCCCGGTCACCGCCAAGATGCGCCTCGGCTTCGATAGCCCGGATGGCGCGCTGGTCTGCGCCACGGCCCTGGCCGAGGGTGGCGCGGCGCACATCGTGGTGCATGCGCGGACCAAGACCGATGGCTACAAACCGCCGGCCCACTGGGAGTGGATTCCACGGGTACAGGACGTGGTCAAGGTGCCGGTGTTCGCCAATGGCGACATCTGGAGCGTCGAAGACTGGCGTCGTTGCCGCGAAATCAGCGGTGTCGAAGACATCATGCTCGGTCGTGGCCTGGTGTCGCGCCCGGACTTGGCCCGGCAAATCGCCGCCGCGCGAGCCGGCGAAGAAGTGGTCGAGATGACCTGGGCCGAGCTACTGCCACTGATCCAGGACTTTTGGCTGCAAGCCAAGGCACAAATGACTCCGCGCCAATCGCCGGGTCGCTTGAAGCAATGGCTGGCAATGTTGACCCGCAACTATCCCGAAGCAGTGGAGCTGTTCACCGTGCTGCGGCGTGAGACCGAACTGGATCATGTCTCGCGTTTGCTGGGTTTGAAAGTCGCGCAAGCGGCCTGAAAAAATCTGCCGATCACATTGAAGTACAAGCCTGCCCTGTAGGAGCTGCCGGAGGCTGCGATCTTTTGATCTTCGCGTCGGTCATTGCACTGCAAAACCAAGATCAAAAGATCGCAGCCTTCGGCAGCTCCTACACGGTCTGTGTTACTTCAGGAGTTTTTGAAACGCCTCCACCGGCAACGGTCGACTGTGCAGGAAGCCCTGATACAAATGGCAACCCAATCCCTGCAAAAACTCAAGTTGCTCCGGTGTTTCAACCCCTTCGGCAATCACCTCCAATTCCAGGCTGCGGGCCATGGCGACGATGGCGCGGATGATTTCGGCGTCGTTGGGGTCGGTGGTGGCGTCGCGGACGAATGACTGGTCGATTTTCAGCGTGTCCACCGGCAGGCGCTTGAGGTAAGTCAACGAGGAATAACCGGTGCCGAAGTCGTCCATGGCAAAGCTCACACCGAGTTTTTTCAGGCGACGCATTTTGCTGATGGTGTCTTCCAGGTTCTGGATGACGATGCCTTCGGTGATTTCCAGTTTTAGCAACGAGCAGGGCAGGCCATGGTTGCTGAGACTGCGTTCGATACGTTCGACAAAGTCGTTCTGACGGAATTGCCGCGGGCTGATGTTCACGCACAGGCTGAAGTTGAACGGGTCGATCAGGCCCTTGGCGATCAATTGCTTGAAGGCATCGCAGGCTTCGTCGAGGATCCAGGTGCCGACCTCCAGAATCAGCCCGCTGTCCTCAAGCACCTTGATGAACTCAGTAGGCGATTGCGCGCCCAGTTCCGGGTGGTTCCAGCGCACCAGGGCTTCGGCGCCGATGATGCGGTTGTCCTGAGCGTCGACTTGCGGTTGGTAATGCACGCTGAACTCGCCCCGGGACAGCGCCAGGCGCAGGTCGGTTTCCATGCGCAACCGTTCGCTGGCGGCCTTCTGCATGGTGTTGTGGTACATCTGCGTGGTGTTGCGCCCGGAATCCTTGGCCCGGTAAAGGGCAATGTCGGCGCGCTTGAGCAGGTCAGTTGGGGTCGAGCCGTGGTCGGGAATCAGTGCGATGCCGATGCTCGGCGTGACTTGCAGGCGCTGGCCGTCGAGGAACATCGGTTCCGAGAGCAATTCGCGCAAAGTGTCTGCCAGTTCCCGAACCTGCTCGCTGACTTCGCTGCGCGAACCTTCCAGACCGCTGAGCAACACCACGAACTCGTCACCGCCCAGCCTTGCGACGGTGTCTTCCATGCGCACGCTGGCTTCGAGCCGCGCGGTAATGATCTTCAGCACTGTATCGCCCACCGGGTGACCGAGGGAGTCGTTGATGTGCTTGAAGTGGTCGAGGTCTAGAAACAGCAACGCGCCACGCAGGTTGTGACGTTTGAGCAACGCGATCTGCTGGCTCAGCCGATCCATCAGCAGCGCGCGGTTGGGTAGGTTGGTCAACGGGTCGTGGTAGGCCAGGTGGCGGATCTGCGCTTCGGCGTTTTTTAACAGGCTGACGTCCCGGGCGGTCAGCAGCAGGCAGGCGGTTTCGTTGAGGGTGATCGGTTCGACCGAGACCTCGACGGTCAGCAGATCGCCTCCTTTGTTACGCCCGAGCATCTCCTGGTGGTGCACGCGGCCCTTGATCTGCAACTCGGCCAGCAGCGCCGAACGTTGTTTCTCTTCAGCCCAAATACCCACCTGATACACGGTTTTGCCCAGCACTTCATCGGCGCGATAACCGGTCAGGCGACAGAAACCGTCGTTGACCTCCAGATAGCGCCCGGTATCGCGTTCGGTGATAGTGATGGCGTCGGGGCTGGAGTGGAACGCTTTGGCGAATTTCTCTTCGCTGGCCTTCAGTGCCGCTTCCGAGCGCTGTTGCTGGGTGATGTCGCGCAGGGTGGTAACGATGCACGGGTGGTCGTCGACGCTGATCTGCCGGCTGGAAATCACACAGGTCAGGGACTGCCCGCTCTTGTGCTGGACCTGAATCGCGACGTTGTTCAGGCCTTGTTCGCGAATCACCTGCTCGATCCGTTGCAGGCTTTTCGACGAAGCGTCCCACAGGCCGATCTCATCGGCGCTGTGGCCAATCACGTCGGCGGCGGTCCAGCCGAAGGTCTGGGTGAAGGCGGAGTTGATTTCGATAAATTGTCCGCTTTCCTGACGCGTCACACAGATCGGGTCCGGGCTGACCTGGAACAGGGTGGCGAATTTCTCCTCCGAGGCCACCAACTGCTGCTCGCGCTCGACCTGATCAGTGATGTCCAGCAAGGTGCCGGCCATGCGCAACGGCAGGCCGTTTTCATCGCGGTAGAGTCGGGCACGGCTTTCCAGGTAGCGCGAGCTGCCGTCGGGTAATTGCACGCGATAGGTCAGTTGATAATTGCCCGCCGGGCCTTCGCGCAGACTGCGGTAGGCGTTGCGCATGCTGTCGCGCTCTTCGCCGGGCACGCCTTCGAAAAATTCATCGAAGGCTTCATGAAAGGGTTTGGCTTCCAGCCCGTGCAGCTGCGCCGCCCGGGCCGAGCCGTAGAGCATGCCGCTGGGAATGTGCCAGTCCCAGGTGCCGAGTTGCGCCGAATCCAGGGCCAGGTCGAGGCGCTCCTGGCTGTCCTTAAGCGCATGTTCGGCGGCTTTGCGTTCTGTGGTGTCGAGGAAGGTGCTCAGCAAATAAGGCTGGCCTTCGAGCTCGACCTTTTGCGCACTGAGGATGCCGTCGTGGACCTGGCCATTGCTGGCGCGAAACTGCACTTCCATGCTGATCAGCTCGCCCTTGGCCTTGGTGGCCTTGACCAGAGCGGCCCGTTGCTCGGGATGGACCCAGAGGCCCAGTTCCAGAGTAGTGCGGCCAATAGCACTTTGTACCGGCCAGCCGAACAGGCTTTCGAAATACTGGTTGGCCTCGCTGATCAAGCCGTCTTCCTGGCGGGTCAACAGCACCATGTTCGGACACAGGTGAAACAACGTGGCGAAGCGCTTTTCCGAGCTGCTCAGGGCTTGTTCCCGTTGCCGCTGGTGAGTGATTTCACGGATCACCCCGATCATCCGCGGCCGGCCGTGCTTGTCCGGCAGTAGGCTGCCATTGATCTCGAGCCAGTGCAGGCTGCCGTCGGGCCAGCGGATGCGGTGGTGCATCGCCTGTTCCAGCGGGGCGCCGGCGATGACTGAGTTGAATGCGCGAATGGTTTTAGCCCGGTCCTCCGGTGGCAACAGGTCGAGGTATTCGAGGTCTGCCGGCATGGGTTGCTTGGGATCGAAGCCGAACAGCGCCTGCGTGCCCCGTGACCAACTGATCTGCCCGCGTTCGATGTCCCAATACCAGGCACCCAGATGCGCACCATTGAGCGCGGCCAACAACTGCGGGGCGCTTTCCCAACTCTGCTCCGAGCGCTGCGGGTCAATGGCCTGAATACGCGGCATCGGTGGAATACGGTCAACAGATTTGGGCATTGGCAACAGGCCTTGGGCTGAATGGGGCGTTAGGCACGGGGTTTTACAGCTCTATAGGAGTAGCACAAGTTAGCCGTGGGTCCCTGGCAGATCTATTTGTGCATCCAGCAGGGCCATAAAGGCGCGTGCCGCATTCGAAAGCGTCCTTTCGGTGTGCAGGATATAGCCTAGCTGGCGAGTGAGCTGTATGCCCGGCAAAGGAATGCGCGCCACCTGATCGTCGAGCATGGTGCGTGGCAAAACGCTCCAGGCCAGGCCAATCGAGACCATCATCTTGATGGTTTCCAGATAATTCGTGCTCATGGCGATGTTCGGCGTCAGGCCCTGGGCCTCGAACAAGCGCTGGACGATGTGGTGGGTAAACGTGTTGCCGCCGGGGAACACCGCCGGGTGCAGGGCGATGTCGGCCAGGCTGACGGGGCCATTGCTGATCAGCGAGTGCTCCGGGGCGACCACGAAATCCAGTGGGTCGTCCCACACCGGCATGGCCTTGACCAGTGCATGGGGCTCCGGCGCCAGGGTGATGACCGCCAGTTCGGCACGGCCATGGAGGATTTCTTCGTAGGCCACTTCCGAATCGAGGAACTGAATATCCAGCGCCACCAGTGGGTAACGGCGGGTGAACTCCCTTAATAACGGTGGCAAACGGTGCAGACCGATGTGGTGACTGGTGGCCAGTGTCAGGCGACCGCTCACTTCACCGGTCAGGTTGGTCAAGGCGCGGCGGGTGTCGTCCAGCACGTTGAGAATCTGATAGGCGCGCGGCAGCAGGGCGCGTCCGGCCTCGGTCAGACCGACTTCACGGCCCAGGCGATCAAACAGGCGCACCTTTAATTGCTGCTCCAGGCCGGCGATGCGCTTGCTGATGGCGGGTTGCGTCAGGTGCAGGCGCTCGCCGGCACCAGAGAAACTCCCGGTCTCGGCAATCGCGATAAAAGCGTTGAGGTTGGCCAGATCCATTGTGGTATTCCAGTTGGTTATCCAAAGCATAAAAAATATGAATTTGAGTTATTTAATGTAACCCCCTAGGATCGACCTCACAAGCCAAGGGGTTATTGAATTGCTCAAAACCCACGGCATAGAAACAAGCTGATGAGGACCGTCTGATGGCCGGCAAAACGCTTTACGACAAGCTTTGGGATTCCCATGAAGTGAAACGGCGCGACGATGGGTCGTCGCTGATCTATATCGACCGCCACATCATCCATGAAGTGACTTCGCCCCAAGCTTTCGAAGGCCTGCGTCTGGCCGGGCGCAAGCCTTGGCGCGTCGATTCGATCATCGCCACCCCGGACCACAACGTGCCGACCACCCCGGATCGCAAGGGCGGCATCGAAGCGATTACCGACCAGGTCTCGCGTTTGCAGGTTCAGACCCTCGATGACTACTGCGACGAATATGGCATCACCGAATTCAAAATGAATGACGTGCGTCAAGGCATCGTTCACGTGATCGGCCCGGAGCAGGGTGCGACCTTGCCGGGCATGACCGTGGTCTGCGGCGACTCGCACACCTCGACTCACGGCGCGTTTGGCGCCTTGGCTCACGGCATCGGCACTTCCGAGGTTGAACACGTGTTCGCCACGCAGTGCCTGGTCGCCAAGAAAATGAAGAACATGCTGGTCTCGGTCGAGGGCAAATTGCCGTTCGGCGTGACCGCCAAGGACATCGTCCTGGCGGTGATCGGCAAGATTGGCACTGCTGGCGGTAACGGCCATGCCATCGAGTTCGCCGGCAGCGCGATTCGCGACTTGTCCGTCGAAGGCCGCATGACCATCTGCAACATGTCCATCGAGGCCGGCGCTCGTGTTGGTCTGGTAGCCGCTGACGAAAAAACCGTGGAATACGTCAAGGGCCGTCCATTCGCCCCGAAAGGCGCGGAATGGGACATGGCCGTCGAAGCCTGGAAAGACCTGGTCTCCGACGCTGACGCGGTGTTCGACACCGTGGTTGAACTCGACGCCGCTCAGATCAAGCCGCAAGTCAGCTGGGGTACTTCGCCCGAGATGGTCTTGGCCGTTGATCAGAACGTGCCGGACCCGGCGAAGGAAATGGACCTGGTCAAACGCGGTTCCATCGAACGCGCCTTGAAATACATGGGTTTGAGCGCCAATCAGGCGATCACCGATATTCAGCTGGATCGCGTGTTCATCGGTTCCTGCACCAACTCGCGGATCGAAGACCTGCGCGCTGCGGCAGTAATCGCCAAGGGCCGCAAAGTAGCGTCGACCATCAAGCAAGCCATCGTGGTGCCGGGCTCGGGTCTGGTGAAGGCGCAAGCCGAGGCTGAAGGCCTGGACAAGATTTTCCTCGAAGCCGGTTTCGAGTGGCGTGAACCGGGTTGCTCGATGTGCCTGGCGATGAACCCGGACCGTTTGGAATCGGGCGAGCATTGCGCGTCGACCTCCAACCGCAACTTCGAAGGGCGTCAGGGCGCCGGTGGCCGTACGCACCTGGTCAGCCCGGCCATGGCCGCGGCGGCTGCCGTCAACGGTCGTTTCATCGACGTTCGCGAACTGATCTGAGGAACCGCACATGAGAGCTTTTACCCAACACACCGGTTTGGTCGCGCCATTGGACCGAGCCAACGTCGACACCGACCAGATCATTCCGAAGCAGTTTCTGAAGTCGATCAAACGCACCGGTTTTGGCCCGAACCTGTTTGACGAGTGGCGCTACCTGGACGTGGGCTATGCCTACCAGGACAACTCCAAGCGTCCGCTGAACAAGGATTTCGTGCTCAACGCCGAGCGTTATCAAGGCGCCAGCGTGTTGCTGGCCCGCGAGAACTTCGGTTGCGGCTCCAGCCGTGAACACGCGCCGTGGGCGCTTGAAGAGTACGGTTTTCGCAGCATCATCGCGCCGAGCTACGCCGACATTTTCTACAACAACAGCTTCAAGAACGGCTTGCTGCCGATCATCTTGAGCGACGCTGAAGTCGATGAACTGTTCCAGCAAGTTGAAGCGAATCCTGGTTACGAGTTGACGGTCGATCTGCAAGCCCAGACCGTGACCCGGCCTGACGGCAAGACCTACAGCTTCGAACTGGATGAGTTCCGTAAGCATTGCCTGGTCAATGGTCTCGACGATATTGGTCTGACATTGATGGATCACGAGGCGATTGCGTCGTTTGAAAGCAAACACCGGGCGAGCCAGCCGTGGTTGTTTCGCGACGTTTGATTGATCCGGGATTGATGTAGACAGGGCGGGCCTCTTCTCGAGCAAGCCCGCTCCCACAGTGGTTTTGTGAACGACGAAAAACCACTGTGGGAGCGGGCTTGCTCGCGAAGACGGCAGCCCAAACACCACAAGGCTTAACCCCAAAAGGAAGTCCCCATGACCAGTACCGCCCAGCACAGCCAAGTCGTACAAAAGCAATTCGGTGAACAGGCCTCGGCCTATCTGAGCAGCGCCGTTCACGCTCAAGGCACCGAGTTCGCACTGCTACAGGCTGAACTGGCCGGGCAGGGCAATGCCCGCGTGCTGGACTTGGGTTGCGGCGCCGGTCATGTGAGTTTCCATGTGGCGTCGCTGGTGAAAGAGGTGGTGGCCTACGACCTGTCGCAGCAAATGCTCGACGTGGTCGCCGCCGCCGCGATTGATCGTGGTTTCAGCAATGTCACCACCGTTAACGGCGCCGCCGAGCGCCTGCCGTTCGCCGATGGCGAGTTCGATTTCGTCTTCAGCCGTTATTCGGCGCATCATTGGAGCGATCTCGGCGTGGCCCTGCGCGAAGTGCGCCGGGTGCTGAAACCAGGCGGCGTGGCGGCGTTTGTCGACGTGTTGTCGCCGGGCAGTCCGTTGTTCGACACCTACCTGCAAAGCGTCGAAGTGCTGCGCGACACCAGCCATGTGCGCGATTATTCGGCGGGCGAGTGGTTGCGCCAGGTCAGCGAGGCGGGGTTGCATACCCGTAGCACCACGCGTCAGCGGCTGCGTCTGGAGTACACCTCCTGGGTCGAGCGCATGCGCACACCCGAAGTGATGCGCGCCGCGATCCTCGAGTTGCAGAAGTCGATGGGCAACGAAGTGCGCGAGTATTTTGAGATTGAGGCCGATGGTTCGTTCAGTACAGATGTACTGGTGCTGATGGCTGAACGATAAGCTCTGAACGATAGCGGCTGAACGAATTTTTCCGGGTGCGCCCACGGGCGCACCGACTGATGACATGAGGAAAGCATGAGCAAGCAGATTCTGATTCTCCCAGGTGACGGTATTGGCCCGGAAATCATGGCCGAAGCGGTCAAGGTGCTGGAGCTGGCAAGCGACAAGTACAGCCTGGGCTTCGAACTGAGCCACGACGTGATCGGCGGCGCAGCGATCGACAAGCACGGCGTGCCGCTGGCTGATGAAACCCTGGCTCGCGCCCGTGCTGCCGACGCTGTACTGCTGGGCGCCGTGGGCGGCCCGAAATGGGACACCATCGAGCGTGACATCCGCCCTGAGCGCGGCCTGCTGAAGATTCGTGCGCAGCTGGGCCTGTTTGGCAACCTGCGTCCGGCGATCCTGTACCCGCAACTGGCCGAAGCGTCGAGCCTGAAGCCTGAGATCGTTGCTGGCCTGGACATCCTGATCGTCCGTGAACTGACCGGCGGCATCTACTTCGGCGCGCCACGTGGCGTGCGTGTACTGGAAAACGGCGAGCGCCAGGCCTACGACACCCTGCCGTACAGCGAAAGCGAAATCCGCCGCATCGCCCGTGTCGGTTTCGACATGGCCATGGTCCGTGGCAAAAAGCTCTGCTCGGTGGACAAGGCCAACGTGCTGGCGTCCAGCCAGCTGTGGCGTGAAGTGGTCGAGCAAGTCGCCAAGGATTACCCTGAAGTCGAACTGAGCCACATGTACGTCGACAACGCCGCCATGCAACTGGTGCGCGCACCGAAGCAGTTCGACGTGATCGTTACCGACAACCTGTTCGGCGACATCCTGTCCGACCAGGCCTCGATGCTCACCGGTTCCATCGGCATGCTGCCGTCGGCGTCCCTGGACACCAACAACAAAGGCATGTACGAGCCGTGCCACGGTTCGGCGCCGGACATCGCTGGCAAAGGCATTGCCAACCCGTTGGCGACCATTTTGTCGGTGTCGATGATGCTGCGTTACAGCTTCAATCTGCAGGATGCAGCCGATGCGATCGAGAAGGCCGTCAGTCTGGTTTTGGACCAGGGCCTGCGCACCGGCGACATCTGGTCGACCGGTTGCACTAAAGTCGGTACGCAGGAAATGGGTGACGCAGTAGTCGCCGCGCTGCGGAATCTGTAATCTCTCGGGCCCGCTGCCACTTTCAACTTCGAAAGCAGCGGCCCACTTTTTAAAGAAGGTGTAGTTGCGATGAAACGTGTAGGTCTGATCGGTTGGCGCGGTATGGTCGGTTCCGTGCTCATGCAGCGGATGCTGGAAGAGCAGGATTTCGATCTTATTGAGCCGGTGTTTTTCACCACTTCCAATGTCGGTGGCCAAGGCCCGTCCGTGGGCAAAGACATTGCTCCGCTCAAGGACGCTTACAGCATTGAAGAGCTGAAAACCCTCGACGTGATTCTGACCTGCCAGGGTGGCGACTACACCAGCGAAGTCTTCCCGAAACTGCGCGAAGCCGGCTGGCAGGGTTACTGGATCGACGCCGCTTCCAGCCTGCGCATGCAGGATGACGCGGTGATCGTGCTGGACCCGGTGAACCGCAAGGTCATCGACCAGCAGCTCGACGCGGGCACCAAGAACTACATCGGCGGCAACTGCACCGTCAGCCTGATGCTGATGGGCCTGGGCGGTCTGTTTGAAGCCGGGCTGGTGGAGTGGATGAGCGCCATGACGTATCAGGCGGCCTCCGGTGCCGGCGCGCAGAACATGCGTGAACTGATCAAGCAAATGGGCGCGACCCACGCCGCTGTCGCCGATCAACTGGCCGACCCGGCCAGCGCGATCCTCGACATCGACCGCCGTGTCGCCGAAGCCATGCGCAGCGACGCGTACCCGACCGAAAACTTCGGCGTGCCGCTGGCCGGCAGCCTGATCCCGTGGATCGACAAAGAACTGCCGAACGGTCAGAGCCGCGAAGAGTGGAAGGCCCAGGCCGAGACCAACAAGATCCTCGGCCGCTTCAAGAGCCCGATTCCGGTCGATGGCATCTGCGTGCGTATCGGCGCCATGCGCTGCCACAGCCAGGCACTGACCATCAAACTGAACAAAGACGTGCCGATCGCCGACATCGAAGGGCTGATCAGCCAGCACAACCCTTGGGTCAAACTGGTGCCGAACAGCCGCGAAGCCAGCATTCAGGAACTGAGCCCGACGAAAGTCACCGGCACCCTGAACGTACCGGTTGGCCGTCTGCGCAAGCTGAACATGGGCACCCAGTATCTGGGCGCGTTCACCGTCGGCGACCAACTGCTGTGGGGCGCGGCCGAACCGCTGCGTCGCATGCTGCGGATTCTGCTTGAGCGTTGATCGGTTGAAGCTGTGAAAGAACCCGTGCCTTGTAAAGAGGAGCGGGTTTTTTTATGGAAATTGTGTAGTCAGAGAGGCCGCCTTCGCGAGCAAGCCCGCTCCCACATGGGATTGCGATTAACCTGTGGGAGCGGGCTTGCTCGCGAAGGGGCCGGAACTGGTACCACAAATCTCCGCCCGAATTGCCTGCATGCCAGCCACCCGGTAAAGTGCCGCTCCCCCCGTTTCGCCTGAGGTAGAACCATGAGCCAGTCCTTCGATATTGCCGTGATCGGCGCCACCGGTACTGTCGGCGAAACGCTCGTGCAGATTCTTGAAGAGCGAGACTTCCCGGTCGGCAACCTGCACCTGCTGGCCAGCAGCGAATCCGCCGGGCATTCGGTACCGTTTCGCGGCAAGAACGTACGCGTGCGGGAAGTCGATGAGTTCGATTTCAGCAAGGTTCAGTTGGTGTTCTTCGCTGCCGGCCCGGCGGTGACCCTGAGTTTCGCCTCGCGCGCCACGGCTGCCGGTTGCTCGCTAATCGATCTGTCCGGCGCGTTGCCGGCCGATCAGGCGCCGCAAGTGGTGCCGGAAGCCAATGCTCAGGTGTTGGCGGGTCTGAAAAAGCCGTTCCAGGTCAGCAGCCCGAGCCCGTCGGCCACCACCTTGGCCGTGGTGCTCGCGCCGTTGCTCGGCGTGATCGACCTGCAGCGAGTCAACGTGACCGCCAGCCTGGCCGTCTCCGCCCAGGGCCGCGAAGCGGTGACCGAGTTGGCCCGGCAAACCGCCGAACTGCTCAATGTGCGTCCGCTGGAGCCGACTTTCTTTGATCGGCAAATGGCCTTTAATTTGCTGGCCCAAGTCGGTAAACCCGATGATCAGGGTCACACGCTGCTGGAAAAACGCCTGGTACGTGAGCTGCGTCAGGTGATGGCGCTGCCTTTATTAAAGATTTCCGCGACTTGCATTCAAGCCCCGGTGTTTTTTGGCGATAGCTTTAGTGTGACCTTGCAGTCAGCGAGCGCTGTGGACCTGGCAAAAGTGAACGCTGCACTGGAAGGCGCGCCAGGCATTGAGCTGGTCGAAGCAGGCGATTACCCGACGCCGGTAGGTGACGCGGTAGGGCAGGATGTGGTCTACATCGGCCGGGTTCGCCACGGTGTCGACGACCTGTCGGAACTAAATCTGTGGCTGACGTCAGATAACGTACGCAAGGGCGCTGCGCTCAATGCTGTGCAGGTGGCTGAATTGTTGATAAAAGACCTGCTGTAAAAGATACTTGGCAACAATTTGTCGAATGATTCTAGCTGAGCGCTATGCTTGGCCGGAGTGCTGAAGGCGAGTCACCCTACGGGACTTTCCAGGGCATCAAAGAAATGATCGCGCGCGACGACCCTTCGCCGCCGCGCGCAATGCCTTACGGCAGCGACTTTCAACACCTTCTCGCTGGCCGAGGAATGTTCAAACAAAGGATGAGGCTATGGTTCAAGTTCGCAAACTGGTGTTAGCAATAGCGGCCGCCTCGGCGCTGTCCTCCGGTATGGCGCATGCCCTCGGGCTCGGGGAACTGACCCTGAAGTCGACGCTGAACCAGCCCCTGGTGGCAGAAATCGAGTTGCTCGACGTCAAGGACCTCACCGCTGCCGAAGTGGTGCCGAGCCTGGCCTCGGCCGACGATTTCGCCAAGGCCGGGGTTGATCGCCAGGCATTCCTCAATGACCTGACCTTTACCCCGGTGCTCAACGCCAGCGGTAAAAGCATCCTGCGCGTGACGTCCAGCAAACCGCTCTCCGAACCGATGGTGAAATTCCTGGTTCAGGTGATGTGGCCTAACGGTCGCTTGCTGCGCGATTACAGCGTGCTGCTCGATCCGTCCAAATTCTCGCCACAAACCGCCGACGCCGCCGCGCAACCTGCGCCGGCTCAAGCCGTTACCGCGCCAACCACCGGTGCCACCAAGCCATCGACTTACACCACCACGCCGCGCGATACCCTGTGGGAAATCGCAGCGAAGGCGCGAAATGGCGGTTCGGTGCAGCAGACCATGCTGGCCATCCAGGCGTTGAACCCGGATGCGTTCATCAACGGCAACATCAACCTGCTGAAGACCGGCCAGGTCTTGCGCATGCCGGATCAGGTGCAAAGCACCAGCCTGGCGCAACCCAAAGCCATCGCTGAAGTCGCCGCGCAGAACACCGCATGGCGCCAGGGGCGTCGTTACGTCGCCAAGCCTGGAACCGGCCAGCAGCAGCTCGACGCCACCAAGCGCGGTCGTGCGGATGCCGCGCCGACCCAGCCGGCGAAAGATAACCTGACCCTGGTCTCTGCCGAATCCGGCAAGGGCCGCAAGGGCGCTGCTGGCGATGCGAAGAATCTGAGCAACAAACTGGCGGTCACCCAGGAAAGCCTCGACACGACCCGTCGTGACAATGCCGAACTGAAAAGCCGCATGACCGATCTGCAAAGTCAGCTGGATAAGCTGCAACGCCTGATCGAGCTGAAAAACAATCAACTGGCCAAGTTGCAGGCTGACGGGGCTACGGGTGCTCCGGCGGCTGCCACTGCCACCGCTCCGGCGATGTCGGCTCAGTTGGCGCCCGCGCCGGCAACCCCGACGGCGACGGCTCCAGCAGCGCCAGCGCCTGTCGTAACGGCGCCCGAGGCGACTCCGGCCCCGGCCGAAACGCCGATCGAGCCGAAGCCTGTGGCTTCTAGCGATCAGACCTTCAATGACTTGCTGACCAATCCGGTCCTGCTGGGGCTGGTGGGTGGTGGTGCAGTCGTTCTGCTGTTGTTGCTGTTGCTGCTGGCCCGTCGCCGCAAAGCCCAGCAAGAAGCCGAAAAGCATCTGCGCATGGCGCGTGCCTTGTCTGAGGAACAGGAGCTTTCCACCGAGCAAGACTTGCCGGAAAGCAGCTTCGAAGGTCTTGAAGTGCCGCCGCCGACCGTGAAGCTCGCTAATGTGCCAGCTCCGGCACCTGTGCCAGCTCCGGCTCCAGTGATTGCTCCCGTCGTGGTCACGCCGCCGATTGCCGCCCCCCTGATTTCGCCTGCCGCCGAGCGCAACGACGACGTACTGACTCACGCCCAGTCGCACATCACCGCCGGTCGTTTGAATCAGGCAGCGGCTTTGCTGGAAGACGGTATCAAGCAAGAACCGCAACGCAGTGATCTGCGTTTGAAGCTGATGGAAGTCTATGGTCAGCAAGGTGATCGTGATGCGTTCGTGGCCCAGGAGCGCAAGTTGGTGGCCAATGGCGATAACTTCGCCCAGGTCGAACAGCTGAAAAGCCGCTTCCCGGCCATGGCCCTCGTGGTTGCCGGTGGCATTGCTGCCGCCGCCGTCGCTGCCGAGCTGGACGCTCAGTACGTCAAGGACCTGTTGCTGGACGAGCCTGAAGCGCCGGCTCCAGAGCCGGCTGTCGATGATCTCGACAGCGCTTTCGACTTGAGCCTGGATGACCTGGAAAACGTTTCTCCGGCGGTGGTTGCTCCGGCTCCGGCAGCAGCACCTGAGCCCGAAGCGTTGGCAGAGCTGGACGAATTCCCGCTGGACGACGACCTGAGCTTTGGGTCGGTGCTGCAACAGCAGACGGACATCAAGGACAACCTCGACGACCTGTCGGACTTCGATCTCGACCTGGACCTCGGTGGCGATGCCTCGCCAGCGACCCTGGCCGATGACGACTTCCTGCTGGACCTGGATGAGGGTGTAAAAGACCTGCCGGGCGTTGAAGTGCCAACCGTGACCGAGGCGGCGCTGGACGATCTGGAACTGCCGGCTGATTTCGACCTGTCCCTGGCTGACGAAATGGACACCCCTGAGGCGCCGAATGCCTTCTCGGCAGAACTGGATGACGTCAACGCTGAGCTGGATAGTTTGTCCCATACCATCAATGAACCCACCTTCACCGCAGAAGACGCCGCTGCTTCCGTGGCTGACGAGCCGGAGTTCGACTTCCTCTCCGGCACTGACGAAGTCGCCACCAAGCTCGATCTGGCCCAGGCCTACATCGACATGGGCGACAACGACGGCGCGCGGGACATCCTCAATGAAGTCGTAACCGAGGGTGATGCGGGTCAGAAGACTGAAGCCAAGGAAATGCTTTCGCGTCTGGCTTGATGGGTAGGTAAGTAGTAAAAAAACGGCAGCCCATAGAGGCTGCCGTTTTTGTTTCTGCGATAGATGGTTGGTGTCTGGTCTATTGCTATCGCGAGCAAGCTCGCTCCCACATTGGATTTGCGGCGTACACAAATCCCTGTGGGAGCGAGCTTGCTCGCGATGAGGCTCTAACATTCAACATTGAATCTTAAGCCAGCAAATCCTCATAAAACGCGCCAAACGGCCGGGTAGGGTGGGCAATCTGGATCTCCAGAATCCACAACCCTACATTCGGGCAGTCCTCGAAACTGCCCAAATCACCGGCACGATAGATCGCATGGGGGAAGTCACTGACCCGGTGGCCCTTGATTTCCAGGTTCAGCTTCCAGCCCATTGCGCTCGCCTGCTCGTCGGCATAGCGGTACAACTCAGGGCCGGCGACCTGCTGCGTGCGCCAGTACTCATGAACCTGATCGAACAACGCTTTTGCCGCCACGGCACACGCCTTCATCTCGGGGTCATTGCCGACGGTGAACGTCGCGCCCGAGTCGCCTTCATGGCGATCCCAGACCACGCCGAGGTCGATGAAGAAAATATCGCTTTCAGCCAGCACTGGATCGCCGTCAGAGGGCTGTTTGAATGTTTTCAGGGTGTTTTCGCCGAAACGAATTTTCGATGGGTGCCAGATTCGGTCCATACCCAGTTCATTCAGCACTTCAAGGCTCATCGTCTGGGCCTCGGATTCAAGCATGCCGGGTTTGATTCGGCGGGCCATTTCTTCGATGGCTTCCCACGTCTTGCGTTTAGCGTGCTGCATGCCTTCCAGGCTGTAGGCCAGGCCGACGGCTTCCTTGTTCAGAATGGCGGTCATCATCAGGTCTCGGTTTTGTGTTTTCGTTGTGTAGTTATCTATATAGCGAAATCTGTATGAACGATGCAATGGCGCAAATACCACGCGGCTCTGGCGTCCCGGACTTGCGGCCTTATAATGCCAGCCTTTGCGTACATCAGCAGGCTGTCACCCTTTGGCAAATATAGATAATCCGGCCGCCGAAATGGCGGCCGACGGCTTTTTCCGGATCGCGTTGGGCGTTGAATACAAAGGCTCGCGTTATCGCGGCTGGCAACGCCAGGCCTCTGGCGTGCTGACCGTGCAGGAAACCCTCGAAAAGGCGTTGTCCAAAGTCGCCGATTCACCGGTGTCGCTGCATTGCGCCGGTCGAACCGACGCGGGCGTGCATGCCTGCGGCCAAGTGGTGCATTTCGATACCCAGGTCGACCGTTCACTGAAGGCCTGGGTCATGGGGGCCAACATCAATCTGCCCCACGACATCAGCGTCAGTTGGGCAAAGGTCATGCCGGCGCACTTTCATGCACGGTTTAAAGCCATCGCCCGGCGCTATCGCTACGTGATCTACAACGATCAGATTCGCCCGGCGCACCTGAACGAAGAAATCACCTGGAACCACCGTCCGCTGGACGTCGAACGCATGGCCGAAGCCGCCCAGTATCTGGTCGGTACTCACGATTTCAGCGCATTTCGTGCCGGACAGTGCCAGGCCAAGTCGCCGATCAAGCAATTGCATCACCTGCGCGTCACCCGGCACGGCAAGATGATTGTGCTGGACATCCGCGCCAACGCCTTCCTGCATCACATGGTGCGTAACATCGCCGGGGTGCTGATGACCATCGGTACCGGCGAGCGTCCGGTGGAGTGGATGAAGGAAGTGCTTGAGAGTCGTATTCGCCGCTCTGGCGGGGTTACGGCGCACCCGTACGGCCTGTATCTGGTGCAGGTGGAGTACCGCGACGAGTTCCCGCTGCCCGAGCGTTACATCGGTCCACACTTCCTGACCGGTTTCACCGAACTTGACGGCTGACGCCCTCGAACGCATTTGTTACCATCCGGGACTTTCTCGGATTTGCCTTGGGGTTCTATCGACATGTCAGCCGTTCGCAGCAAGATTTGCGGGATTACCCGCATAGAAGATGCGTTGGCGGCAGTCGAGGCCGGGGCTGATGCCATCGGGTTTGTGTTTTACGCCAAAAGCCCACGGGCGGTGACGTTTCAGCAGGCGAGGGCGATCATCAAGGCCTTGCCGCCGTTCGTGACCACCGTGGGTTTGTTCGTCAACGCCAGTCGCTGCGAGTTGGGGGAAATTCTCGACGCGGTGCCGCTGGACTTGCTGCAGTTTCACGGTGACGAAGACGCTGCCGAGTGTGAAAGCTGGAATCGCCCGTACATCAAGGCGCTGCGGGTCAAGGCCGGCGATGACATTGGGGCGGCATGCGCTGCGTTCCCAAGTGCCAGCGGTATTCTGCTCGATGCCTATGTTGAAGGTGTGCCGGGCGGAACTGGCGAAGCCTTCGACTGGTCACTGATACCGCAAGGCTTGAGCAAGCCGATTATCCTGGCGGGCGGTCTGAGCCCCGATAACGTCGCCGAGGCGATTGCCCGGGTTCGGCCTTATGCCGTAGACGTCAGCGGCGGGGTGGAGGCGAGCAAGGGCATCAAGGATCACGCAAAGATTCAGGCATTTATCAAAGCGGTACGCGGGATGTGACGGCTGGCAGACTGCCGCCGTCCATAACTTCACTTGCACGAAAGCAGGCACGGCTGAGGGTTTTTGGGGTGTACGAAGGTCAGTTTCACTGACCCGGCAATCCATCAATCATCGCCACACACATGAATTTAGCTCAAGGGCATACGCGGGGCTGCGAACCAAAGCGTTCGGGCCGCCGGTACTGGAGAAAGAAAGCATGAGCAACTGGTTAGTAGACAAACTGATCCCTTCGATCATGCGTTCCGAGGTCAAGAAGAGCTCGGTGCCTGAAGGTCTTTGGCACAAATGCCCGTCTTGCGAGGCTGTGCTGTATCGTCCGGAGCTGGAAAAGACCCTGGACGTTTGCCCCAAGTGCAACCACCACATGCGTATCGGAGCTCGCGCCCGTATCGATATTTTCCTCGACGCCGAAGGCCGTGCCGAACTGGGCGCTGAGCTGGAGCCGGTTGACCGTCTGAAATTCCGCGACGGCAAGAAGTACAAGGATCGCCTGACCGCTGCGCAAAAAGCGACTGGCGAGAAAGACGCACTGATCTCCATGAGCGGCACCTTGCTGGGCATGCCGGTGGTGGTCTCGGCCTTCGAATTCTCCTTCATGGGTGGTTCGATGGGCGCCATCGTTGGTGAGCGTTTTGTTCGCGCCGCCAACTATGCGCTGGAAAACAAGTGCCCGATGATCTGCTTCGCTGCCTCCGGTGGTGCGCGGATGCAGGAAGCCCTGATCTCCCTGATGCAAATGGCCAAGACCTCGGCGGTACTGGCGCGTCTGCGTGAAGAAGGCATTCCGTTTATCTCGGTACTGACCGACCCGGTCTACGGTGGCGTTTCCGCCAGTCTGGCGATGCTGGGCGACGTGATCGTCGGCGAGCCAAAAGCCCTGATCGGCTTCGCCGGTCCGCGCGTAATCGAACAAACCGTGCGTGAAAAACTGCCGGAAGGCTTCCAGCGCAGCGAGTTCCTGCTGGAGCACGGCGCGATCGACATGATCATTCACCGTCAGGAACTGCGCCCACGTCTGGGCAACCTGCTGGCACAAATGATGGGCCTGCCGACGCCGAAATTCGTCGCTGCGCCAATCGAGCCAATCGTGATTCCACCGGTACCTGCGAACATATGACCGAGCGCACCCTTGGCGAATGGCTCGCCTACCTTGAGCAGTTGCACCCTTCGGCCATCGACATGGGCCTGGAGCGCTCGCAACAGGTAGCGTCCCGCATGGGACTGGGCAAGCTGGCGCCTCGGGTGATTACGGTCACCGGCACTAACGGCAAAGGCTCGACGTGTGCGTTTGTGGCGTCATTGCTGCGGGCGCAAGGCCTGAATGTCGGTGTCTACAATTCTCCGCACTTGCTGCGTTACAACGAGCGGGTGCAGGTCAATGGCGTCGAAGCCACTGACGCCGAACTGTGCAATGCCTTTGCGGCGGTCGAAGCCGGCCGTGCCGAAACGTCCCTGACCTACTTCGAAATGGGCACCCTGGCGGCATTCTGGCTGTTTCAACAGGCCAGTCTGGATGCGGTGGTGCTGGAAGTCGGCCTGGGCGGACGTCTGGACACGGTCAACGTGGTCGACGCGGACATGGCGCTGGTCACCAGTATTGGCGTCGATCACGTCGATTACCTGGGCGATACCCGTGAATCCGTGGCCTACGAGAAGGCTGGCATCTTCCGTCAGGGCGCGCCTGCGCTCTGCGGCGATCTGAATCCTCCCCAACCCCTGCTGGACAAGGCGCGCGAGCTGGCTTGCCCGTTTTTCCTGCGTGGGCGCGATTTTGATCTCGGGATCACCGATCACAACTGGCAGTGGCGTGGCGTTGACGCTCAAGGGCGTGTCGTCGAGCTGCATGATTTGCCGTTGCTGGATCTGCCGATGGAAAACGCTGCGCTGGCATTGCAGGCTTATCTGTTGTCAGGTTTGACGTGGGTTGATGCACAGATTGTTGAAGCGCTGAAAGCGACGCGAATCGTCGGTCGGCTGGATCGTCGGCAATTCAACTGGCAGGGAAAGCGCCTGAATTTGTTACTGGATGTGGGGCATAACCCGCATGCGGCAGAGTATCTGGCCCGGCGTCTGGCCAGTCGGCCGCCGGTCGGCAAGCGTCTGGCAGTGTTCGGATTGCTGGCGGACAAGGATCTGGATGGTGTGGTCGGCGAATTGAATGCTAGTGTCCAGTCATGGGCTGTTGCGCCGCTGGATTCGCCGCGAGCACGTCCGGTTGCAGATTTGCACGCGGCGTTACAGAACCTTGGCGCTTCGGTAGCGTCGTATGACAGCGTGGCAGCAGCCTTGGAAGGGCAGTGCGCGCTGGCGACGAGTGACGATGAGATTTTGTTGTTCGGATCATTTTATTGTGTTGCCGAGGCCCTTGAATGGCTGGCCCGGCGCTCCACGGAGGAAGCGGCAAATGGCTTTGCTGGATAAGGCTTACAAACAGCGTATGGTCGGTGCCCTGGTGTTGGTGGCGCTGGCGGTGATTTTCTTGCCGATGCTGTTTTCCCGTCAGGACGAACAGCGACAAGTGACGGTGCAGGCGCCGTCTGCGCCGCAAGCCCCTGCGGTGGCGCAAGTACAGGTCGAGCCGGTGGTGGTGCCTGAACCGCAAGCCTTGCCTCAGGAGCCGGTGCCAAGCGACGACGAGATTGCTGATGATCAAGCACCGTCGATGCCGATCAAACCGGCTGTGCCCGTGGCGCCAGTCGCCAAACCGGTGGCACCGGCGCCAGCGCCTGTTGCGAAACCGGCACCGACCCAGCCGATTGCTGCCGCACCGGCCAAGCCGGACACCACTCAGAGTCGCGTTGATGCCAATGGCCTGTCGATCAGTTGGTCGGTGCAATTGGCCAGTCTGGCAAGCCGCGACAGTGCAGAAAGTCTGCAGAAAACCCTGCGCAGCCAAGGCTATAACGCCTACATCCGGACTGCCGACGGCAAGAATCGGGTGTTTGTCGGGCCGCTGATCGAGCGTGCAGAAGCCGATCGCCTGCGTGACTTGCTGGGTCGCCAGCAGAACCTGAAAGGTTTTGTCGTACGTTTCCAGCCTGAGCGCGGTTAAAACTATCCACCCGATTTGAAATGCACTGACAATCGCAGCTTACCGATAAGCATGGGCTCTGCTAAAATGCGCCGCCTTATCTGTCTGTAGGCTGCACTGTGCCATTTACCTTGGTTGACTGGGCGATCGTTGCAATCGTCGCCATCTCCGCATTGATCAGTTTGAGCCGCGGCTTCGTCAAAGAAGCATTATCGCTGGTGACCTGGATCATCGCAGGAGTCGTCGCCTGGATGTTCGGTGGTTCATTGTCCGAGTACCTCGGCGGGTACATCGAAACGCCTTCGGCTCGTGTGATCACGGGCTGCGCCATCATGTTTGTCGCCACGTTAATCGTAGGCGCAATGATCAATTATCTTATCGGCGAGTTGGTTCGCGTTACCGGGCTATCCGGGACCGATCGATTCCTCGGCATGGCCTTCGGCGCCGCGCGTGGCGTGTTGCTGGTGGTCGTGGCGGTCGGGCTGTTGAGCCTGGGGCCGGTACAGCAGGACGGCTGGTGGAAAGAATCACAGCTCGTGCCAAAATTTTTATTGGTCGCAGACTGGTCCAAAAACCTGATTCTTGGGTGGAGCAGTCAGTGGCTTGCCAGCGGTATCAGCGTACCCGCTGAATTACCGTTCAAGGAACACCTCTTTCCGACGGCCAAAACGCCTCAGTGAGTTGTGTTCAGTTCAGATCCATTAAGTAGGGGTTGCGTCGCATGTGTGGCATCGTCGGTATCGTCGGTAAGTCGAACGTCAATCAGGCGCTGTATGACGCGCTAACCGTGCTCCAGCACCGCGGCCAGGACGCTGCCGGTATCGTGACCAGCCATGATGGCCGGTTATTCCTGCGCAAGGACAATGGCCTGGTGCGTGACGTGTTCCATCAGCGTCACATGCAGCGCCTGGTCGGCCACATGGGCATTGGCCATGTGCGTTATCCGACCGCAGGCAGCTCGACTTCGGCCGAAGCTCAACCGTTTTACGTCAACTCGCCTTACGGCATCACGTTGGCGCACAACGGTAACCTGACCAACGTTGAACAATTGGCCAAGGAGATTTACGAATCTGACCTGCGCCACGTCAACACCAACTCCGATTCGGAAGTACTGCTCAACGTGTTCGCTCACGAGCTGGCCCAGCGCGGCAAGTTGCAGCCAACCGAAGAAGACGTATTCGCTGCCGTGACTGACGTGCACAACCGTTGCGTCGGTGGTTACGCGGTCGTGGCGATGGTGACCGGTTACGGCATCGTTGGTTTCCGCGACCCGCACGGCATCCGTCCGATCGTCTTCGGCCAGCGTCACACCGACGAAGGCGTCGAGTACATGATCGCCTCCGAAAGCGTGTCCCTGGACGTGCTCGGTTTCACCCTGATTCGCGACCTGGCACCGGGCGAAGCGGTCTACATCACTGAAGACGGCAAGCTGCACACCCGTCAGTGCGCGACCAACCCGTCCCTGACCCCGTGCATCTTCGAACACGTCTACCTGGCGCGTCCGGACTCGATCATCGATGGCGTTTCGGTCTACAAGGCCCGTCTGCGCATGGGTGAGAAACTCGCCGAGAAGATCCTGCGCGAGCGTCCAGAGCACGACATCGACGTGGTCATCCCGATTCCGGACACCAGCCGCACCGCGGCCCTGGAGCTAGCGAACCACTTGGGCGTCAAGTTCCGCGAAGGCTTCGTGAAGAACCGCTACATCGGCCGGACCTTCATCATGCCGGGCCAGGCTGCGCGGAAAAAATCCGTACGCCAGAAGCTCAATGCCATCGAACTGGAATTCCGCGGCAAGAACGTGATGCTGGTGGACGACTCGATCGTTCGCGGCACCACGTGCAAGCAGATCATCCAGATGGCCCGTGAAGCTGGCGCGAAAAACGTCTACTTCTGCTCCGCAGCGCCAGCCGTTCGCTACCCGAACGTCTACGGCATCGACATGCCAAGTGCTCACGAACTGATCGCCCACAACCGTTCGACCCAAGACGTGGCTGATCTGATCGGCGCCGACTGGTTGATCTATCAGGACTTGCCTGACTTGATCGAAGCGGTCGGTGGCGGCAAGATCAAGATCGAGAACTTCGATTGCGCGGTGTTTGACGGCAAGTACGTCACCGGCGACGTCGACGAGGCTTACCTGAACAAGATCGAGCAGGCGCGCAACGATGCCTCCAAGGTCAAGACACAGGCAGTCAGTGCGATCATTGATCTGTATAACAACTGAGTAACTACCGGCCCTGAGGGGCCGGTTTTGTATCTACTAAAAGAGCAAGGCAAGGAGTGACAGCATGAGTCAGGATTGGGATGCCGGTCGGCTGGACAGCGACCTCGATGGCGTAGCGTTCGATACCCTGGCCGTACGCGCCGGTCAACACCGTACGCCGGAAGGCGAACACGGTGATCCGATGTTCTTCACTTCCAGCTACGTGTTCCGTACCGCTGCCGACGCGGCGGCACGCTTCTCCGGTGAAGTGCCGGGCAACGTTTACTCGCGCTACACCAACCCGACCGTGCGTGCGTTCGAAGAACGTATCGCCGCGCTGGAAAGCGCCGAGCAAGCGGTGGCCACTGCCACTGGCATGGCCGCGATCATGGCGGTGGTGATGAGCCTGTGCAGCGCCGGTGACCACGTGCTGGTTTCGCGCAGCGTGTTCGGCTCGACCATCAGTCTGTTCGAGAAGTACTTCAAGCGTTTTGGCGTCGAAGTCGACTACGTACCTCTGGCGGACCTGTCCGGCTGGGATGCTGCGATCAAGGCCAACACCAAATTGCTGTTCGTCGAATCGCCGTCCAACCCACTGGCCGAGTTGGTGGATATCGCCGAACTGTCGAAAATCGCTCACGCCAAAGGTGCGATGCTGGTGGTCGACAACTGCTTCTGCACGCCTGCCTTGCAACAGCCGCTGAAACTGGGCGCCGACATCGTCGTGCACTCGGCGACCAAGTTCATCGACGGCCAGGGCCGTTGCATGGGTGGCGTCGTGGCTGGTCGCAGCGAACAGATGAAAGAAGTCGTCGGTTTCCTGCGCACCGCCGGGCCGACCCTGAGCCCATTCAATGCCTGGATCTTCCTCAAGGGCCTCGAAACCCTGAACCTGCGCATGAAGGCGCACTGCGCCAACGCTCAGCAACTGGCCGAATGGCTGGAACAGCAGGACGGCATCGAGAAAGTCCACTACGCCGGCCTCAAGAGCCATCCGCAGCACGAACTGGCCCAGCGTCAGCAGAAAGGCTTCGGTGCGGTCGTAAGTTTTGAAGTCAAGGGCGGCAAAGAGGGCGCCTGGCGCTTTATCGACGCAACCCGACTGATTTCCATCACCGCCAACCTCGGCGACACCAAGACCACCATCACTCACCCGAGCACTACCTCTCACGGCCGTCTGGCGCCGCAAGAGCGTGAAGCCGCGGGCATCCGTGACAGCCTGATTCGTGTTGCGGTCGGCCTGGAAGACGTAGCAGACCTGCAAGCCGATCTGGCGCGCGGGTTGGCTGCCTTGTGATCGAGTTGGCCACGCCGGCTACGGGCACCCATGGCCGCGTTGCGCTGGTCACTGGTGCCGCGCGCGGTATCGGCCTGGGCATCGCGGCCTGGCTAATCAGCGAAGGCTGGCAGGTGGTGTTGACGGACCTGGACCGCGTGCGGGGTTCGAAAGTGGCGAAGGTGCTGGGCGACAATGCCTGGTTCATCGCCATGGACGTCTCGAACGAAGGGCAGGTGGCGCTGGGCGTCGCCGAGGTGCTGGGGCAGTTCGGGCGTCTGGATGCGTTGGTGTGCAATGCGGCAGTCGCCGATCCGCACAACATCACCCTGGAAAGCCTTGATCTGGCCTACTGGAATCGTGTGTTGGCAGTGAATCTCAGTGGGCCGATGTTGCTGGCCAAGCACTGTGCGCCGTACCTGCGTGCTCACAACGGCGCAATCGTCAACCTGGCCTCGACCCGTGCCGGGCAGTCGGAACCTGACACAGAGGCTTATGCGGCGAGCAAGGGTGGCCTGTTGGCCCTGACTCACGCATTGGCGATCAGTCTGGGGCCGGAGATCCGCGTCAATGCGGTCAGTCCGGGCTGGATCGATGCACGGGACCCGTCAGTACGGCGTGCCGAACCGCTGACCGATGCCGACCATGCCCAGCATCCGGCGGGCAGGGTAGGGACGGTCGAGGATGTGGCGGCGATGGTGGCTTGGTTGCTGTCCAGGAACGCCGGTTTCGTCACGGGCCAGGAATTCGTGGTCGATGGCGGCATGACCAAGAAGATGATTTACAGCGAATAATGTGAGGAGGGGCAGCAGCTGTCAGCATTGATGTTGAATGTGCTGTCCTCATCGCGAGCAGGCTCGCTCCGACAGTAGACCGGGTTTCTTCTGGCAGAATGCATTTCCATTGTGGGAGCGAGCCTGCTCGCGAATGCGGTCTGACTGTTGCCGATGTCGTCGGGAATGACACGATTTTGTCTTTTTCAGAAAAACTTCAATCCTGCTATTGACTTAGGTTCGCTACCTGCGTAAATTTCGCGGCCTCGGAGATGCAAACGGGTGATTAGCTCAGCTGGGAGAGCGTCTGCCTTACAAGCAGAATGTCGGCGGTTCGATCCCGTCATCACCCACCACTTCCGAGAGTCTTGCGAAAGCAAGATGGAAGCTTTTAAAAGCCTCCACCGACGCGCAGCGGTAGTTCAGTCGGTTAGAATACCGGCCTGTCACGCCGGGGGTCGCGGGTTCGAGTCCCGTCCGCTGCGCCATATTACCGAAGCAGGTTTTTACCTTCTTCGAGATTGAAAAGCCTCGAAGCTTTCAGTCAGACGAGTTACTTGGGCGAAAGTCCAAAGCGATACGCAGCGGTAGTTCAGTCGGTTAGAATACCGGCCTGTCACGCCGGGGGTCGCGGGTTCGAGTCCCGTCCGCTGCGCCATATCTGCCTCAAGGCCCACTGAACGCCTTGGAGCTACGAAGAAAGCTGCTGGTAATGCCAGCGCCTTATTCGAGTCGATAGCAAAGACCCTGGTCGAAAGACCGGGGTTTTTTGTGTCTGCGATTTGGCTTTTCTCTTCCTTCCCCTGGTCCTCAGGGATTCGCCTCCGCCAACCAAGCGCGGATGTGCAATGAATTCTGACGCTTCCCGAAGATTTTCCTCAATGCCCCGCAGCCCTGATTAACCGGTGCCTGCACGCCCGAACTACCCGGTGGTATTACCTTTTTTCAAGTATTTACTGGGTGTAAACCGCACAAAGCACTTGGTTTGAAGTCTCAACACTAATTAGAATGAGTCGCATTTAAAATATTTCTTCGCGCAGGGTTTTCTTTAGATGAGTGATGCAGCGATGCCGACGGGGCAAACCTTCCACGACCTGTACCGCGACCATCGTGGCTGGCTCGAAAGCTGGTTGAGACGACGCATGAGCAATGGCCATGATGCGGCGGACCTCAGCCAGGATACGTTTGTGCGTTTACTCGCCAGTTCCCAGCGCATTGCTGACCTGCAAGAACCTCGCGCCTACCTGGCAACAGTCGGTAAACGGCTGCTGACCAATTTCTACAAGCGCCGAAGCCTGGAACAAGCCTACCTCAGTGCGCTGGCATTGCTGCCTGAGGACTGCGTGCCGTCCCCCGAGCAGCGCTGGATTCTGCTGGAAACCCTGCAGGCCCTGGACGAATTGCTCGATGGATTGCCACGCCCGGTGCGACGGGCGTTTCTCTGGAGCCAACTGGAAGGCCTGGGCTATCAAGAGATCGCCGAGCGCCTGCAAGTCTCGGAACGCACGATCAAGCGCTACATGGCTCAAGCCTATGAGCATTGTCTGCTGGTGGGGCTGTGATCGGTTCGGCACCGTCGGCCGAAGCCCGCCAAGTCGTGCGGGCCGCTGCGCAGTGGTTGGCGCTCATGGAGTCCGGCTCCGCCAATGAGCGCGATCATGCCGAGCTGCAGAGCTGGCGCGATAGTCATTCCAGTCACGAACAAGCCTGGCAAAAAGCTCAACTCTTGCGCCAACGCTTCGCCGACCTGCCATCGGCTCTGGCCATGGCCAGTCTGGATCGGCCGCAAACCAGTCGACGCACCGTCCTCAAGCGCGCTGTCGGCGCGGTGGCGCTGGTGCCGGCAGCGTGGCTGATCAGTCGACAATTGCCTTTGGATGTCTGGCGCGCTGATCTGCGGACTGCGACCGGGGAGGGCAAAAAAGTCCAGTTGGCCGATGGCAGCTCGCTGCAATTGAACACGGCGAGTGCCGTCGACATCGACCTGAAGAATCGGCGGCTGAAACTCGTAGAAGGCGAGATAGCGCTAAAAGTCCCCGGCACCTCGCCGTTGACGATCCAGACGCACTTCGGGGACGTCGTGGTCAGTCAGAGCGAAGTGTGTGTTCGTCAGGGCCAGTCGGGCTGCAAAGTCTCTGTGCTCAACGGCACGGTGCAGTTGCAGCCATTGCGCGGGCCGGTCTTTTCGTTGCGCGGTGGTCAGCAAGTGAGCCTTCTGGCGGCGGGTG